>OLFV01000019.1_pt1 | contig 202163 bp, 192 predicted proteins | sample 1605551 | NCBI WGS metagenome assembly OLFV01 (sample SAMEA3888922, study PRJEB22519) | human gut metagenome | biome: human gut; feature: human-associated habitat; material: faeces | place: Denmark | collected 2011
TACGCACAATAAATTAAGCATAAATTAATATCAAATTTATTTTTTAATTTTAAACATAAACCTTGAATACTTGGAAATATGATATCATTATTCCCTTCAATATTCCGCACATACGCAACCACAACAGTACCAAGACACACGCCAAGGAAGACCATACATGCCTGCATCTGAATATTCCCCACGCCCAGGGTATCCATGACCGTGGAGTGTGCTCTGACCATGAAGAACGCCAGTACACCGACCGCAGCGGTAAAGAAGTAGTCTTTCGAGACGTAGTTCATGATTGCCAGCGGTATGCAGAACAGAACCGTCAGCATGAGTATCCCGGCCAGAAACAGCATCAGCAGATCGTTCTGGCCGGACACATCTCCACTGCTCCATGTCAGAAGCGCCGTACCCATGACCACGAGCGTGCTTCCCATGAAGTACCACTTGACGAGCGGAGCCAGTTTCCGGAGCAGCCTGAGCGTTGTTTCAAAGTGAGTTGACATGCTGTTTCCCTCCCGGAAGGAAGCGTGCCTGTATCTGAGCTTCATCTTCTGTCTAGACAATTCTATGTGACCTAAATTATCCTCGGCACCACAGGGAAATTCGTGTTTCTGGGCAACCTTTGAAAGACGACGACAGTAAAAAAAACTTTTTGAAGCGTAGAAGGTTTTTCTTGAACATTGTGGAGTTTTTATGAATTTACGCATTTGGGCAACTGCCTTTCTTTTTTTGTCTCTTTCAGGGTGTACAGCAAAGCATATTCCTGAAGGTACTCATGTTGTAAAAGCGATTATTCCCCAGGGTAATTGTGAAGCAGTATTCTCACAGGAAAATAAGGTAGTGTTCACAGCTAAAGAAAGTGGTGCATATAATATAAAATCAGGAACATATGGTATAAATTTATATGGAAAATACTCTATTGAGCCTCATGAATATTTTGATCTTTATCCAGAAGATTACACAGTAATTGACTGTTCGCATGGTCCAACAATCAATATTTATGATTCTCATTTTTATAAAGAGGCTATAAATTCCAACTAATGTATTCTGATAGTTAAATTTTTAGTATTTTTATCATATAAAATACTTGTTTTTTTGCCATCTATGGAAATTAGCTTGGCTTCTTTTGTGCTACACTTTTGAAACCATGTAGATGCTCTTAATCCCCACGTATCGACGCCAAAATCTGTTATGTGTTCATTACTTAATGTGGCCCTTTGTTTTTTTATTTTTCTTAATTGAACAAAAGTATAGCTAAACAGATTTCCATCTATGAATGTTAATCTTTCTTCAGGCGAAAGAATTAATTCGATATATCCATCTTTTGATGGTATGGTGTTTTCCGAATTATTATCTACTAGAAATGCACCAATTGAAGAATCAGTGAAGTACGCTATTGGGCAAGATGTATCATTCAATGCAGATTGCCCATTTGACTCACATGGAAACATGGTAAGCAACATCAAAAAGGAAAATATAAATTTTTTCATGGTATTCCCTCTACAGCAGCCGGGCCTTGTCCAACTCATTGTTCATCTGCCGCTCAAACACCTGAAGGCGTTGCGTAGCCATGATCCCGAACAACCTTCCTCCTTCTCCCTTGCTGGCTGCGACGGCCTGGGCAACCGTCAACTTGGCGGAAAGCAGTTCCTCAATGTCTTTCCCGTAGGTCTCCCGTGTGAGATGCGGAATGGCGACAGTTGCGTAAACAGCGGGGTTTTTACAGAGCGGATGTTCCGTAAACGGTTTTCCGTCCACTTCCACTCTTCCGAAAAAGCGGTTGATCCAGATCACGAAACGGCATGTCGTGAATATGCCGAGCATCCTGTCCAGGCTGCGAATCGTCTCATCCTGCGCCTGCCCGCCGGTGATCAGCGTGTGAATGTAGACTTCGCCATACCCCTGAAGGGTCTGTACGACAGGATTTTCTGCAAGATACGCGCAGAGCGGCAGATAGGTTGCGCTTCCGTTGTCCACGATGACCTCGCAGAACTTTCCTGATTCGGACTTTTCAGCTTCCGCCAGAGCCAGGAGATCGTCTTCCACAAACGAGTCAAAACGCCGCGTATTCACTTGGCGGGTATCCTGATCGATCAGCGAAAGAATCTTCACCGGAAAGGCCGTATATCCGCCCAGAGTATGGTTCTGCGGGTCTGTATCGAAACAATGCACGTCCGCGCCCTTCGACTGGAAGAAGGACGCCAGAAAGGCGCTGGCAAGGCTCTTGCCGATGCCGCCCTTGGAACCGAGAACAAGATGCGTATCCATCGAAAACCTCAATCAATGGGAAAGGGTGTTGGAATGAAATCTTCAGGCACCTGAATCACAGCGGGAATGTCGTCTTTCTGTGCAGTGCTGTTCTTCCCGCGCTTCCGTCCTCGTTTCTCCGGAAGCTCTGTCGCCCTGGCTGGAGGCAATGCGGGACTATCCGCTTCAGGCGGGGCAGGCACCGTGGATGCGGGCAGAGCCGGGACTGAAGAACGGGACGCCAGAGGAGAAGAGTGGGGAACGTTTTTTTTCTTCAACTCCGTCAGATAACGCCAGAATTGTTCGAAGCTGATTGTTAACAGTCCGTTTTCCTTCAAATCCTCGTAGATCATTGTTGAAGAATAGCCTTTCGCCATCAGCTCCAGAATTTGCGGTCTGTTGGCCAGAAACTCGACTTTCCCCATCCCCTTGCGCCTGCCCCTGATAGAACTCATCCGCCCGCTCCAGCATCTTTTTGACAGTTTCCCGGCTCCACCGGCAGAAAGGCTTTGCCGCAAGCGTCAGTATGGTTTCCCGCTTCATGGGAGCGGGCCTTTCTTCCCTGGAGTCCCCTGCCTCTGAAAGAGGAGAAACAGAAGCAGGGGACAGAGTGGGGTGAACGGAAGGCTGGGAAGAGGGCTGGCAGGAGGCACGGGAGAAGGGTTCGTCAAGCCAGCCCCCGGAACGGAGCCATGTGTGCAGCTGCGGCGGATAGCCGTTCAGCCAGTGGGCATCCCGTTCCCTGAGTTCGCGGATTTTCGACAGCATCATGTCCAGTGAAGGCAGAACGCCCTTCCGGAACAGACGAAGGAAAAGCCCCTGTGCGGCAGCGCGGCTTTTCTTCACCGGCCACGCTTCCCACAGCTTTTCAAAGTCGGAAAGGATTCCCCCACTCCCAACGTGCCGTTGAGGCGAGGAGCCGACCGCGCCAGAAGCACGCCCGCGAGGGAGGGGGGAAAGGGGGGAGTTAACTCTTTTTAACTCTTTAATATCCTTAATTAAGGGGGGCGAAAATTTTTCGTGGGTCTCCTGAAAATTTTTCGCCTCATGGGCCGGACTGGAGACCCGCCGTGCCACCCTCTCAAAAATCATTTCCATGCGCTTCATGGCGTCATGAATCAGCAGATCGTATTTGATTCCTTCCTGTCCCGAATGCAGGCGTATGAAATTCTGCTCTTCAAGGCTTTTCAGATAGGTCTGTACCGTCCGTGCGGTACAGCCGGTAAACAGGGCCAGATCCGAGAGGAAGATCTTCCAGTGGGGCCGTGCGCTCTTCAGCCAGTACAGCCATGAGTACAGATAGCGTGTGCCGGGAGACAGTCTGGAGCCGCAAAGGGCAAACGCGGGGAAAAATTTCTCGTCGATACGCAGAACATTTTTACGCGGATCAAAAATGGTCATGATTCCGGCTCCTTGCAGAGGCCGAAAAAAGGCAAGACTTAAGCCCCCCTCTTGACGAGGTTTTCAGAACCGGATAAAGTATCTTCACTCGATTTTAGTGAAGACGGTTTATCCGTCGGGGCCGGGCATTTGCAGGTGTCCGGTCTTACTTTTTAAGCGGCTTCTCGTTATTTTTTCTTTTGTTCCTCACGGTTCATATTCCGGCGCTCTTGAGCGGAAACGCCGGTTCTCTCAGACGGAAAAATCCGCATCCGCCATAAGCTCCGAGTCCTGTTCCGAGATTATCCACTTCGCACTGGAGGGCGCGGACATCGGGATGTTCCAGAACCTGTGCCCGTGTTTCTTCATCCAGCAGGGAAAACATGGTCAGGCACAGTTCCCGCCAGGACGCATCCAGAACTTTCGCCTGCATGAAAAGCGTCCGGAAATCATTGGAACCGGCCATGATTTTCCCCCTAGCAGGCTTGGGCCGCGCTGAACGCGGGGCGGCATACGCGGATAAAATCCTTCCATCCGCCGTATCTGCCCAGGCGGAAGTCCTCGACCACATTCTGAAGGCGGATAACTTCAGGATCGGAGGCAACCTTGTTTTTGTTGAATTCATCCAGGCAGGACATGATCTGATCGAAAAGACAAAGATAGGCATTGTCCATGCCCAGCATCTGAAGCCTCAGGGCGGCATGTTGTTCCTGCAAGGTCAGATGAGGGGCGGGCATACCGCGCTTGTCCCTGCCGACTTTGTTCGTCATGACAACCTCCTTTTTTCTGGCTGCTCATCAGGCCGGAGCCGCCACACTCCGGCGACCGCCCGTGGCGGTTTCGCAAAGGTTGCCTGAAACGCAAGGGGTACCTATATAGTTCATAGCACCAACATTTAACCATATGGAGAGTCCTATGCGTTTCAGGAATTTGGCTTTTATTGCTTTGGCAATAACTATTACAAGTGGATGCAGTAAAATTTCTTCCTCCATTAATGCTCCTCATATAGTCCAATTAGAGTTTACGAATACTCAAGCATGTAATGTATTCTTTGTTAATACAAAAACTGATAAAGTAGCTTATGTATTTTCAAAAGAAGGAAAGTTTAGTATAGATCCTGGAGAATATTTAGTTATTGATGTATGTAATACTCCATTAAACCATAAATATTTGACTAGGGATTTCGATGATAAGAAAATATATGAATCTGGAAAGAGTACAAAGTTTGTAATTGGAAGAGAAAGTAAAACTATTCAATTTGAATAACTTTGTATTCTGTATACTCCTATATCACGATCATATTTAATAGAGCATGGAATACCATGAAGCTTAACAATTTTATGATTGTGTTTTTTTGTTTCATAGAATGAAAGGAATGATTCACCAATACCAGAACTGAATAAGCATCGAACAGGAGGCTCAAGCTCTGCTACCTGTTTTGTATTTTCATTTGCAATATAGGTGTACTTGATCAATCTTCCATCTCTAAACAGCGCCTGTTCTGAAGGAGACAGGATCAGGCGCATTTCTCCTCCACTACAGGGAAATGACTCATTCAAGGCATATTGAAAGGGAAGAAGAGCGCGTGTGCGTGTCATTCCGTTAGTCATAATAATAGTATCAATTCTCGCTTCCGTTTCCTGAGCAAGCCCGGACTCGGTGATTCCAAGTCCGGCCAGCAGAACGAGAGAGGCAAGGGCAGTTTTATTCATCCGGGACTCCCATTGTGACTGAGAACATCTGTAAAATTTCTGATCTGCCTCTGTACTCATTTTCCTCTGGCAAGAGGGGATTTAAAACGCAAAAAGGTCCCTTTGACATGTGCAAGACATGAACAAAGGGACTTTTCAGAACAGAGCGGAAGGGATGCCGAGAAACCGGCTGAGACGACTTTACCCCCGTAATATTGCAATATTTCGGGGGTAAGCGTATCTCCTCTTCATGAGGAAAGTAAAATTTGGTGGCGGAGCGGAAGGGACTCGAACCCTCGGCCTCCGGCGTGACAGGCCGGCGTTATAACCGTCTTAACTACCGCTCCGTGTGCATGGTGGGCAGTACAGGACTTGAACCTGTGACCCCCGCCGTGTGAAGGCGATGCTCTACCAACTGAGCTAACTGCCCATGCGACGAAGAGAGTATTTACGTACCTTGCCCGATTTTGTCAACCAAAAAAAGAGCGTTTTTTTATTTTTATCTATTTCTGTAATGTCCCTTTTTTCAGATGTATGAGTACGCAGTCCAGGGCAGCCGGGGTGACACCTGAAATACGTCCGGCTTGTCCAAGGTTTTGTGGCTTGATTTTGTTGAGTTTTTCCTGCACTTCGACTGAAAGTCCCGGAATCCCTGTATAGTCCAAGCCCGGAGGAAGGCTCGTGTGTTCCATCCAGTTGAGGGAGTCGGCTGCCTTGCGTTGCCGTTCAATATACCCGGCATATTTGATAATATTTTCTGCCTCACTGAGAATATCAGGCTCCGTATGCTCCAGCCCGGGCAGGAAAACAGACAGCCGGTCAAGGGAAAGAGTGGGCCGGCGCCCCAGTTCTGCCAAGGAAATTCCCTGATGCGGACAGGCTTCACCCATGGATGACAGAATCTCTCGGACATGTGCATCGGGTGTGATTCGTGTTCTTCTGAGGCGTTCAAGAAGATCGGCAAGAGAATGTTGTCTGTTCTGAAAGAGCATCCAATGTTCATCATCCACCAATCCCCTTTCCCGCCCATACGGAGTGAGGCGGAAATCGGCATTGTCTTCCCGCAGCAGAAGCCGGTATTCCGCGCGTGAGGTGAACATGCGAAAAGGTTCTTCTGTACCTTTGGTTACGAGTTCGTCCACCAGGACAGCCATGTAGGCTTCATTTCTGCCGGGCAGGAATGCGGGACGTTTTTCAAGTACAGCAGCCATGTTCATGGCGGCCCACAGGCCTTGGGCCGCGGCTTCCTCATAGCCTGAAGTACCGTTGATCTGGCCCGCCAGCCAGAGTCCGGACAAAACTTTGGTTTCCAATGTGGGAAACAGTTGCACAGGATTGACGTAATCGTATTCGATGGCATACCCCGGACGTACGATGCGTGCGTTTTCCAGACCGGGAATGGTGGCAATCATGGCTTCCTGTATATCCAGCGGAAGGCTTGTCGATATGCCGTTCGGATAGCATTCCTGAGAAGTGACGCCCTCAGGCTCAAGGAAGATTTGATGTCGTTCCTTTTCAGGAAAACGTGCGATTTTGTCTTCTACCGAAGGGCAGTATCGTGCGCCAGTCCCCTCAATGACGCCCGTGAACAGTGGGGAACGGTCGAAACCTTTGCGAATGACTTCATGCGTACGCGCGTTGGTCCAGGTTATGTGGCAGGGAAGTTGAGGAAGTGTGTGTCCCTTGCCATGAAAGCTGAAGCAGGGGGACGGTTCGTCGCCAAACTGGGTTTCCAGTGTGGAATAATTAATACTGGAACGCAGGATGCGGGGCGTAGTTCCGGTTTTCAGTCGTCCGAGCTTCAGCCCGTGACGGCGCAGGGAGTCTGAAAGGCGAGCGGCGGGAGCATCCCCAAGACGTCCGCCCGGCATATGGGTCAGACCAATATGGATGAGTCCGTTCAGAAATGTGCCGGTAGTCAAAAGCACATGCCTCGCGGTAAATGTCTTGCCGAGGGCCGTGTGCACGCCTTGCACCCTGCCGGCTTCAGCGAGAATGTCGTCTACCATATCCTGCCAGATGACAAGACCTGGCTGTGCAAACAGATCCCGCTTGACTATCCGCATATAGGCGTCACGGTCCATCTGACCTCGACGCGAACGTACTGCTGGGCCTTTGCTTGCATTGAGAATGCGAAACTGGATGCCCGCCTCATCGGCCCACAAGCCCATATGTCCGCCAAGAGCATCAATTTCCCGGACCAGATGGCCTTTGGCAAGGCCGCCTATGGCAGGATTGCAGGAAAGATGGCCTATGCGGTCCACATTACTGGTGATGAGCAGCGTTCGATGTCCCATTTTGGTCAGAGCCATCGCTGCTTCACATCCGGCATGGCCTGCGCCTACGACGATACAGGAAAAATCGCTGGTCATTGGCTCGCTGGCGGAAAAAAGACTTTCACAACACCTTTTCCTCCGCCTTCCTCCTTATGAAAATATACTTGCTGAAATCGGCACTGCTGCATGGACGTCTTGATGGAAAAGTGCCGGACCATGCTATTTTGCTTCGGGCAACAAATGTTGCCGCAAAGACAGCATGTGCACATGACAGGAGCGATTGTGCGCTGTGCGGCTGCACCGTTCTCGACTCCGTTCCATGCTTGCTGCATATGCGTCTCGGGCCATCAGGATTATTCTGCAACAGCGCCTTGAAAGTACGCTTCTGTGCTTTCTCGAAATGAGGATTTCACGAAAATAAGCTTTCTTGAACAGTTTGAAGTCAAAATATCCGAAGAGAAGGGAGGAGATTTTTCCGAAAATCCCCTCCCTTTTCGTATGCCTCACTAGATTCTGAAACACTCCGCCACGGAAGCTTTTTCGAGGCAGCCAGACCTGTTCAATCACAAAAGGCTCTAGTTTTCATAGAAAGAGCGGAGCGTCTGGCTGCGAACAGGATGACGCAGCTTGCGCAGGGCTTTGGCCTCAATCTGGCGGATTCTTTCACGCGTTACGTTGAACAGCTTGCCCACTTCCTCCAGGGTATGATCGGACTTTTCACCAATACCGAAGCGCTTGCGCAAAACCTGTTCCTCACGTGGCGTAAGATCTGCCAGTACGGAGGCTATCTGTTCGGAAAGCTTGGTATTGACCACTTCCTCAGCCGGAGCTACGGCTTTCTTGTCCTCAATGAAGTCACCAAGGCTGGAGTCTTCCTCATCACCAATGGGTGTTTCAAGAGAAATCGGCTCCTTGGCAATTTTCAGAACTTTCTTGACCTTGTCCACCGGATATTCCATGCGATCGGCTATTTCTTCCGGTGTGGGATCGCGTCCCAGCTCCTGTACCAGATAGCGCGAGGTACGGATAAGCTTGTTGATGGTTTCAATCATATGCACAGGAATGCGTATGGTACGGGCCTGATCGGCAATGGCGCGGGTAATGGCCTGCCGAATCCACCATGTGGCATACGTGGAGAATTTGTACCCTCTCTGGTATTCAAACTTGTCCACAGCCTTCATCAGGCCGATGTTTCCTTCCTGGATGAGGTCAAGGAACTGAAGTCCGCGGTTGGTATATTTCTTGGCGATACTGACCACAAGACGCAGATTGGAACGGATAAGCTCCTGCTTGGCGCGCATGGCTGCGTTGGTGCCCCGGCGGATGCGCCACAGTACTTCCTCAAGATCTTCCACATCATGACTGCATTTTTCCTGCAGACGGTGGAGGCTCTCTATTTTTCCCATAATCATTTCTTTATAGGAGAACATCTTGTCCACACTCATGTCGAGCTGGGCGGCGGCGTCCTGCATGGAAACCTGACGGGCGTCAAGTTTGGTGAAGAGCGTTTCTATTTCTTCCTGAGTTTTGCCTGTCGCACCGATATAGGCTGCCAGTTCACGGCGGAAGTTCCGCATCTGGCGCACGTAATCCTCTACTGTTTCAATGATGCGATCGATCAGGGTTTTTTCCAGTTTGATATCGCGCAGGCGCGCGACGATCTCCTCCTTGAACAGGAGGATTTCCTTCTGGGTTCCGGCTACACGGCGTTCCAGAGTGCAGCACGCATCAAGTTTACTGTATATCTTTCGTTTTTTCTTGTAGATAGCCTTGATTTCATCAAGCAGCAGAATGACGCGGGTACGCTGGTTCATCTCGTCTTCGCTGGGATCGTCCTCCTCAATGGTCTTCACCACATCCTTAAGCTTGATGCGGTTCTGCCGCAGATCTTCACCGACGTTGATAAGTTCTTCCACCGCCACGGGAACTTCAACCAGAGCATAAAGCACATCCTGTTCGCCCATTTCAATTTTTTTGGCGATGACGACTTCTCCATCACGATCAAGCAGAGGTACCGCTCCCATTTCCCGCAGATACATACGGACAGGATCTGTATTGCGTGCGGCAAAGTCTGTTCCGTCCTCGGCAGCGCTCAAATCCGCGCTGAGCTCGATGCCGTCTTCTATGGAACTGTCAAGCGCACCGTCGAATACAGCGTCAACCGGATCGTTTTCAGAGTCGGAATTTCCAGAAGTAATGGATTTTCCTTCTTTTTCCGTATCGACAAGGGCAATTTCCTGCTGCTCGATATGGCCTATGATATCCTCAAATATTTCAGGTGCGCTGAATTCCGGCGGCAGAGCCTTGTTCACCTCGTCAAACGTGAGGTATCCTACAGCCTTGCCCTTGGAAAGAAGAGCTTTATACTGCGGCAGGTCTTTAAAGTTGCTGATCACCTTGCCTCCCTCGCGCTTCCATGAGAGCGCGCAGATATTCTCGCTGCGTATCCGGATCGGTTGGCCCTTGCCTGAGGGCAGCCGCCACGGAATCCGTATGTGAGCTTGTTTGAAGAACATTAAGCATGCGCTGGATGGCGTAAAGCTCTCTTTCCTCATTTTTTTCATTTATGGGAGGAGCTTCGGCACTTCGGCAACGCACCCAGAATTTTTTCTCCTGTTCATTGAGTATGGAGAAGATCTCATCGGCGGAAAATTTTTCCAGTTTATCCCACAAATGGCAGGCCCACTGCGCATTCAGGGCGAGATCTGCGCCGCAGGCCCGCAGATCCGCCAGTCTGTGAGGATAACGCACGGCAAAAGTCATGATTTCCCTGTCGCGTGACACTTTGCGCGGCGGTTCCGCCGTCTGCCGAGGGTGATAGTGACTGCTGCTCTGTCTGCGGCTGAGTACGGCACCGCGCAGCTCAGATTCTGTGAGTCCCAGTCCGGCGGCAAGTTCAGAAGCGAATCGATGGAAAAGTTCGGGTATTTCCACTTCCGACAAAAAGGAGCGCGCCCATTCCACACTTTCACGTGGAGACCCTGCACGCAAAGTGGAAATACAGAATGCAAGCCCTTCCGGGGCCTGTTTGCGGAGGCGTTCGAATGCTTCCGAGCCCTGTGTGCGCAACAGGCTGTCAATATCGTCTTTCTCGGGGAAGAGGATAACCTTGCAGGCCAGCCCGCGCACCAGCAGCATTCTGCAGGCCCTGAAAGCGGCCTTGCGGCCTGCAGCGTCACCATCGTAAAGCAGCTCGATACTGGAGCAGAATCCGGAAAGCCTTTTAACCTGTTCGGGAGTGAGCGCCGTGCCAAGTCCCGCCACGGCATTGGTATAGCCGAATTGATGGAGAGTCAGAACATCCATGTATCCTTCGGTAAGCATGGCGCTTTTGGCAACATCGATAGCGCGCCGGGCCTGAAACAGACCGTAGAGATGTTCTCCTTTCTTGTAGATGGGGGAGTCGCTGCTGTTGATATATTTCGCGTCGTCATCTTTGGCCAGAGCAGGCAGAATACGCCCTCCAAAAGCGATAACCTGCCCGGAAAGGCTGGAAATGGGGAACATGAGCCGGTTGCGGAAACGGTCGTAAACTCTGCCGCTGGCGCTGCGCGACAAAAGACCGCAATTCACCGCGATTTCATCCCGGAATCCGCCTCGGTGCAGAGCATCACGCAAGGCCTGCCATTCGTCCAGGCTCCAGCCCAGCTGGAATTTTTCCACAATTTCATCGCTCAGGCCGCGCTCCTGAATGTATTCCCGGCACAGACGAGCCGGAGAAGCGGAGAGATTGCTCACAAAGTGTGCGGCGGCCAGCTTGTGGATAGTCAGCATATCACGCTTGCGTGAATGCTCTCCGGGTATGCCGGAGGAAGGTTTGAATCGATCAAGCTGTACGCCCGCCTCTTCCGCCAGTTGTTCCAAGGATTCACGAAAATCCAGTCCGTTAATGCGGCCGTAAAAATCGAAAATATCTCCCGAGGCCTGACAGCCAAAGCAATAAAATGTGCCTTGTTCCTCATTAATGGAAAAGGATGGTTTGGTTTCCTGGTGGAATGGACAGGGCGCGACCAGACGTGCTCCCATGGGGCGCACTTCCACATAGCGTCGCACAAGATCGGCGATACTGATGCGGTTTTTTATAGCCTGGATGGCGTCGCTGTTGCGTTGAACCATGCTTTTGTTTTCCCTCGGACGAGCGGAATTTTCTGGACCTGCCGCCGCTCTGCGTTGCTGGAAGTTCAGGTGAATTGTCACTGGGCATTCTGCTGTGAAGGTATTTGCCGGCCAGAACTCTCTGCTCAGCCCCGTATTTCACGCCGGAAGCCAGAGTTTCGCGCTGCAACTGAACTGCGTGGCGCGGATCTCCCTGCGGATACGGAGAGCAAAGAAGAGCCTCGCTCCGCTCAACTTCGGGAACATGTTGAACCCCAAATGCACTAACGGAATGTCACCAGAGTGACGCCATCTCCTCCCTGATCTTCGGGAGCGCATTCAAAGGACGCCACTCCCGGAAATTTTTTCAGAAATTGATGTACTGACTTGCGCAGGGCACCTGTACCTCTGCCGTGTACAATTTCAACTCCGTCCGGACCGGAAAGCAGTGCCCGGTCAAGAAACTGTTCAAGTTCTGCCAGCGCGAGATCTGCCCGCTTACCACGCAGATCCAGTCGCAGAAATGATGCGGGGGGGGAAACACGAGTCAGGACACCCTGTTGGGGAGGCGTTCCGACAGCATTCTGAAGAAATTCCAGATCATCACGCTTCGCCCACATGCTGACGCCGTTCAGATCTATTTTCACCCGGCTTGTCTTCTCATCCAGCTCCAATACCATGGCCTGTTTCGCCCACGGGCGATGCCGGACCATATCCCCCGGTTTAAGGACTTCAGGTACGGGAACAGACTTTTGACAGACAGTCTCTGGCTGAACCAGTGAAGCGCGCAGGCGCGACATTTCTTTTAACGACTGCTTGGCCGTAGCCTTGCCAGCCTTCCAGGCAGCCATCAGTTCCTGAGATTTGCGTCGTACTTCGTCATGAAGTCTGACACGATCCTTTTCAAATCTTTCCCGCAGTTCAGCCTGTTTCTGACGCGTCAGGACTTCTTCACGGCGCAGCCGGGCAAGCTCCTGCTCGCGTTCCGCGGCCAGCTTATTCAGACGCATCAGGATGTTTTCACTGTCTTCCCCATCCATGAGAAGGTAGTGTTCCGCCCGGCGCAGCACGCTTTCCGGCAGACCATGTTCCCGGGCCACGTCAAGAGCCTGACTTGCGCCGACCTGATCGTAGGCGAGCTGGAAGAGAGGCTTCTTTGTAATGGGATCAAACAGAACTGATGCCGCACGCACGCCTTCTCTTGTCAGGGCATAACTTTTCAATGCGGGAAAGTGGGTAGCGGTTATGCCGCTTGCGCCACGGTCAAGCAGACCGTCCAGAACAGCCTGGGCAAGCGCCGCTCCCTGCGCGGGGTCGGTTCCGGCGCCGAATTCATCCAGAAGAATCAGACTGCGCTTATCCAGGAAATCCCATACCTCTGCGAGATGACGAATTTGCCCGGTGAACGTGGAAACATGATCATCAAGGCTCTGCTCATCGCCGATGAAGGCATGAATATTCGTCCAGCGGGGGAGTATCGCTCCGGGACCTGCCGGAGCGGGCAGGCCGGTGAGCGTCATCAGTGTGATGAGTCCGAGGGTTTTCAAGGCAACCGTTTTACCGCCGGCATTTCCACCGCTGATGACGAGGAAACGATCCTGTTCACGCAGCATCAGATCCAGTGGAACAATACATGCCGGGATGGTATTCGCATGCTTACCGCGTGAGTCTGCCGCCCCTGTATTGCTGGCTTCAAGAACCAGCAGAGGGTGCCGCGCTCCAGGCAGGGATAGGACTGCGCTTTCCTCCATAGGGATGCAACGGCCGTCAAAAGCGGCCATCAAGGCACAGCAGGCAAGCAGCACATCCATGGAAACGATGAAGTCCCACGCGGCACGAACCTGAGGAAGTTCCTGCACGAGAAGCTGAGTCATCTGGTGCAGAATTTTGCTCTCTTCCTCCCGTTCCTGCTGCTTGAGTTCCTGCAGACGGTTGTTCTGTTCCACAAGAAAGAGAGGTTCAAAGTACAAGGTTTCCCCTGTACGGGAATAGTCGTGGATAATTCCCTGCAGACGCCCCTTGAAATTGGCCTTGAGCGGAAGCACATAGCGATCCGAGGCCAGCGTCATATAATCGTCCTGAAGATAGTGGGCGATATTGTAGCGTTCTGCATATTCCTTGGCTTTTCGCAGACATCCCTGATGCAGGGCGCGTATTTCACTGCGCACCAGCAAAAGGCCGGGGGAACTTTCGTCCTTCAGCGTTCCGTCATCGGCAATGCAGCGGCGCAGTGCGGAAAGGGAGAGCAGCGGCAGCGGCTGTCTGGAGGCAAGGTCTTCAAGCGCGGGCAGAAGGGATGCCTCGGCGTGGATACTTTCCGCAATGTTCCCGGCAAGTCCGAGGCTCTCTCGGAGAGCCCATAGCGCATCGGTATCAAGAAGAGGATCACGCCCTTCCAGAAAAGAAAAAAGCGGGCTTATGTCAGGAAACGAAGGCAAGCGGCTCTTTTCCCGCGCTGACCAGATTAGCGTTTCCTCCACAAGGCGTTGTCTGCGGAACACAGCGTCAAAGTCTTCCAGCGGGCGCAGAGAGAGCGCCGCCTCCTTTCCGGCTTCGGAAGAGCAGCGTTTTGCAAGGTGTCCCAAAACCTTGGGAAATTCCAACGCGTTAAGCGTTCTTTCTTCCATGATGTGGTCAACTATCCTTTCTGGAACCGGACTTTGACTGCGTCACTGACAGCTTTGCCGTCAACACGGCCCCGATATTCCGCCATGATTGCCTGTATGGCCTTGCCCATGGCTTTCATCCCTTCACCGAGCAGCGGCTTTACGGTCTTTTCCACCACGTCGAGCAGCTCCTCTTCAGTGAGGGGCTGAGGGAGGTACTCCCGTAACACGGCGAGTTCGGCAGCTTCCTGTTCCGCGAGATCCGAGCGGTTTGCTGCAGCATACTGCTCGATGGAATCCTGCCTTTGTTTTGCCTGTTTGAGCAGAACATCCATGTAGTCGGCATCCGTAAGGGGGCGCATGAGTTCAACCTGCAGATTTTTTGCCGCAGTCTTCAACAGACGCAGGGTGCCCAGGCGCACCTTGTCTTTTGCCTTATAGGCATCAAGATAGTCTTTTTCTATTCTTTCCGCAGTGCTCATGTGCCTTCTCCTGAAAAAGAGGGGGGGACGTATGAAAAAAATAGCCGGAAACCGTTCCATATGGCCCGATTTCCGGCTTGCTGGCCTGGCTTGCGAATCACTTGGCAATTCGGCAAGCTGGAGCGGGGTACGAATTTATCCCATGTTGATCTTGCGCATTTTTTTCAGCAGACGCTTGCGGGCGGCGGCTTTCTTCTTCTTGCGCATGACGCTGGGCTTTTCGTAGTGCTGGCGCTTCTTCATTTCGGAAAGGATGCCGGCCTTTTCAACCTGCTTCTTGAAACGACGCAGGGCAATATCGAAGTTGTATTCGTCTTCGGTAAGAAATACTCCGGGCACAGAAATCACCACCTTTTTCCAATGTCGGCTGTTTGAAAAAGCCGCAGTTCCTTCCCGCATACATATTCGGCTTGCCGAACAGGCAAACGGGAGGCCGCCCTAAAGGAGACGACCTATGCTGAACGCTGAACAATATGGCAAAACAAAAAAGAAAGCAAGTTAACATCTCCTGGATGGGTATGCTGACCCGATTTTCGGGAAATGGAAAATCGGCAAAAAAGTTCGCCGCTTGTCTCCTGATGAGACAGGATAGTGAATTCGTCCCGATTTTCATGAGAATCCACTTGGAGCCTTTTGTTATGGCTCTGTTTACTCTTCGGCTGGCTGGCGGCTCAAGAGGCACAGTCTCTGCACAGGCTGAACCGCAACATTCGTTGCCGCAAATACAGACCGCTGCTCCACACGGATAAAAGGCAGCATGCACCACGCCCGGCTCATCTGCGCCTTTGCGCGGAAAACGCTGCACTCGCACTCCGTGCCCTCCCACGCCGCATTACCATGCGACGGGGCGTCGTCATCTTTGGCCTCAAAGCTCGCTGCGCTCGTGCTTCCAGCGATTAAGGCCGGTTCAGCTCCACGCTAACATAGAATCTTTGCTGTTCCGGGAGATTTTCAGCGCGAAAACGCTTCTGTATCTGTCAAGGACAGTTCCGACTCCCTTCCGCACGGTTCACATCTCCTGGAACTTGCCACCACAAATGGAGACTGTCCGGGACGTGACATTCTCTGCCTTGTACGGAAAAGGCAACGAATAGTACTCTATGTGTATAAGGAAGATAAGAGTAATGATATGAATATAGAGACAGCGCAACCGCCGTCATGGTGTGTTGCGGCCTGACATCTTTCCGGTGTGCGGTCACAACCACCCAATCGGCGGCCACGCTGGAAAAACATTTCTCAGTTGACTCGGGGCCACATTGGAAATGCCCTAGTGATGCGAATCCGGATTCCTGGCATCACGCATGGCTCGCATGAACACAATGCTCAATCCGCATCCGAGTACGAGCAGAACAGTGTAAAGCACACCAAAAAAGATGGCATAATCAGGGCTCCACAAAGGAAGATCCCAGGGGAAGGGGCTGTGACCATTTTCTCCGGGCAGTAACATGATGCCTCCTTAAAAAAGGACAAAAAGCGCGGACCTTTTCTGTTAGAGCATTCTGTAGCTGAAAATATCTATCAGTCAGCCCCCACGTTCTGACCCGCAGGTTTCACGCCTGAAGCCGGATTAAACGACACAGGTGAATGGCAGATGCTCCGGCGTCAAGCTCCGCTCAGCTCCGGGAGCATTTCGACGATGAAGTACCCGGAACCTATCCTTGATTGACAGGATTATTGTACCGCATCTTTGAGGGTTTTGCCAACCCGGAATTTCACTGCGTTGGCAGCGGGGATTTCAATCTGTGAACCGGTGCGGGGATTGCGGCCTGTACGGGCTTCACGCTTTTCAACCATGAAAGAACCAAAGCCAGTGAGGGTCAGCTTGCCTTCTTCCACCAGGGTCGCTTCAATGGATTCAAGAACGGCGTTCAGGGCCCGCTCCGCGGATGCTTTGTTCAGGTCTGCCTTTGCGGCTATTTTGGCGACAAGTTCTGCTTTAGTCATGATATGCTCCTTGGGGACGCTCCGGTTATGGCAAATCCTGGACGGACTTGCCGTTTTTGCGTCAATGACGCGCCTTGCATGTTTTTGGGAAAAGCATGTTTTATGCGCGTCGTCAAGCATAAAAAAGCCGCAAGGCAAGTTTTTGAAACTCTTCTGGGGTCAGAGTCTCTGGACGGCGGGCAGGGGCGATACCACTTTCTTCCAGTGAAGCCAGAATGTTTTCTTCTGAAAAGTGTGAACGGAGAATACGTTGCAACTGCTTGCGGCGCTGCTGGAAACATATTTTCAGCAGCGTGGCCAGCGCTGCCGCGTCCCGCGGGAAATCAGTCCGCGGCAGGGGAGCCAGCGTGATGACAGCGGAGTCAACTTTCGGCGGAGGAGAAAATGCTCCCGGTCTGACGATAAAACCTTTGCGAGGGACGGCGTAACTCTGAATCCAGACGGAGAGGGCGCCATATGTCTTGCTTCCCGGCTCCGCCAGGATACGATCCGCCACTTCTTTCTGAATCATGAAGACGGCGCGGACATATCCCCGAGTGCGGGAAACAATATCCCACATCAGGGGAGAAGCGATATTGTACGGCAAATTTCCGACAATCCTGCAGGGGGCGGCAAGCTTCTCCCATGGGTAGGTCAGGGCATCGCCATGTATGACCTGCAGACCCGGCCGAGGACAGGAGGAATGAAGCGCGGCAAAACGATCGTCCTTTTCCAGAAGAGTCAGACGAGAGCAGACGCTTTCCCTGAGGTAGCGCGTCAAAGCCCCCGGGCCTGGACCGATTTCCAGTACATGATCATCTGCCTCAATTCCCATCATGTCGACTATGCGTCGTATCGCGGATTCATCGCGGAGGAAATGCTGGCCCAGACTTTTTTTGGCTGACAACTCGTTCATGTTCATAGGGAGTCATAAGTTTCAAAGCGCAGAACAAGTCCCGCACGTCCCTGGGTGGCAGAGCGCAGATCCGTTGAAAAGCCGAATAATCTGCGCATTGGAGCCACTCCTTCGATAGTCTTGAGACCAGCCCGATCTGACAGGTGTTCCACCCTTCCGTTCCGCATATTGAAAAGACTGATGGCGTTGCCGAGAAAATCATCCGGCACACTGACTTCCACGCGCATAATCGGTTCCAGTGCCAGAGTCCCGCCTTTTTCCATGGCATTGCGCATGGCCAGGCCTGCCGCCATGTGACACCCCGCGGGGGTCGTACGTCCTTCTTCCCTGCCGATACGAGTGACAAGAATATCAACATCCTGCACGGGGTATCCTGTAGCCGGGCCGGAGAGCAGATTGTCCAGCACTCCCTGGCGAACCTCTTCCGCCAACTGACGGGGAAAGGCAGGCATTCCTTTCATCCGATGAATATCCGGATCATATTCCGGAGCAAATCGTACGCGATTGCCGGCCCCTCTTTCGCGAGGGGATGCCTCCAGTTCCACTTCGCCAAAGTGACCGACATTGCCGAGCTCCCGGTCGAAACGGCCGTATCCCTCTGCATTGCGGGCCAGTGTTTCGCGCATGACAACCTGCGGCTGCCCGGCACGGGGAGACAGACCATATTCCCGCCGCATGCGTTCCAGCAGCACCTCAAGGTGCAGTTCGCCCATGCCGGAAACAATCCGGTGTCCGGAGCCTTCGTCCAGCGATGCCGTCAGTGTCGGATCCTCCGCCTGATAGCGCTCCAACGCCTCGTCGAGCGTTTTGCCCTCTTCGCTGTTGCGCGGCTCAAGAGCAAGAGAAATAACCGGATGATATTCATCCACTCTCTCCAGGAGCACCGGCGCGTGCGGTGCGGTGATGGTATCGCCCGTACGCGCGCCGCGCAGCCCCATCACGGCGACAATATCCCCCGCTGACGCTTCGGAAAGCTGTTCCCGGCGATCAGCATGAAGCCGGAAGATCCGGGATATCCGTTCATCCGTTTTCTGGCTGGCGTTATGGATGGCGTCACCTGCCCGGATAGTGCCCGAGTAAATCCGGAGCAGGGACAGTTTGTGTTTTTCCTCAAGTTGAACTTTAAAAACAAGGGCGACGGAGGGGGCTTCCGGATCAGGTTTGATAAGGATATTTTCTTCGTTTTTCACTCCTGTGGGGGCGGGGACGTCAAGCGGCGAGGGGAGGTAGCGGCATACGGCGTCAAGCAGAGGCTGGACGCCTGTATTGCGCAGAGCCGATCCGGCCAGAACGGGACATGTCCGGCGCGCAAGCGTGGCCCGCCGCAAGGCGTCATGAATATCCTCTTCCGTGAAATCGCCGTCAAGATAGCGCTCCATGAACGTATCATCAATGTCCGCCAGGCCTTCCAGCAGAAGATCGCGCCAGGAAAGGGCCAGGGGATTTTCTTCTTCTGTCAATTTCCGTGTTTTCACGCTGACGCCCTGATCTTCCTGACTGAATTCGAGCACACACAGCGAAATCAGATCGATGATGCCCTGAAATGATTCCCCTTCTCCAAGCGGGATATTGACAGCAAGAGGGTTTGCCCCCAGACGTTCCCTCAATGCTTTAAGCACGCCGGAAAAGTCCGCTCCCGACCTGTCCATTTTATTGATAAGTACCAGTTTGGGTACACCGAAATGTTCCGACTGCCTCCAGACTGTTTCTGATTGCGGTTCAACTCCCCCCACTGCGCAAAAAACGCCGACTGCTCCATCCAGTACTCGGAGTGAACGTTCAACTTCAATGGTGAAGTCCACATGTCCGGGAGTATCAATGATATTCAGCGTGCAATCTCCCCATTGGCAGGAAGTTGCCGCTGCCGCAATGGTGATGCCGCGTTCCTGTTCCTCTGGCATGAAGTCCATCGTGGCAGTTCCGTCATGAACTTCTCCCATCCGGTGTATCCTGCGGGTATAAAACAGCATGCGTTCTGTCAGTGTGGTTTTGCCCGCATCAATATGAGCAATGATGCCTATATTGCGCATGTTCCGCATGTGGCTGAACCGTTTTGATGATATGTCCATGGCACAACTCCTGAAAGAGATAACCTGCTCACCTGTTGAGGTACGCACAAAGTGCGCGGGTGCGGAAATAATCGGGATCCAGCAAGGGATGAATCCAGCATGCTTCCATACCTGGTCCGAAGGAACGGACCGCAGGAACGTCTTCGGAACGATGAAATGTCCCGGCAGAATACGGTGTAAACCATGCGGCAGCGCTGCTGTCGGCATGGTCAAGAAATTCCGCATCACCATGGGCCCAGGCAATGATATCCCGCCGAGGCACATCTCCGCTGTTTTTGTTGCCGTCAGAACAGGCGATATAAAGGCGTGGAGCCGGAGAATCGCTCCATAGAGGGAGTTTCAGACTTTCCGCTGTTTGCCGTATGGCGGAAAAGCACGGAGAGGGAGATGAGGAGGGCATGGGGAAAAACAGGATACGCCCGTCAGCATCCGTTTCATGCAGTTCGTGCAGAAGATCAGATGCGTCATGCTCTCCAGAGGTGAGAATGAAAATATCTTCCAGTCCTGCCAGCTCAAACGCGGTACACAGGGGAGAGGATGGGGGAGCGTTCAGAGCGGCAACGGCGATTTTGTCTACTCCTGCCAGGATAGAGGGAAGAATCGCGGCAAGGAAACGCGCGGGAGAAGCGTAGCCGGGAGAAAGAAGCGCAAGCGTCCATGCAGCCGGGCGGCTGGCGAACATATGCGAGAAACCGGTTCGTGGGTTGACAAGCCGGGTCTCGGTTATGGCGGCGGATTCCCTCCATAAGTGAAAACCGAAGGCAATCGCAGTTTTCAGGCTGGCCCTGAAATCAGCGGAACAGCTTTCATACGCGGCGGCCTGCATTGCGTCTGGCTGGCGCATGGCATCAAGCCAGACGGGGAAGTCCACGATATCCTCCAGTGAGCTTGTCATTTGTGTTTCTCCTGTTTCATGCCGGATGTTTTGCATTACGTGGGGATTGACCGCGCGTCAATGGTCCGTCTGAACAATGTTTGCATCTCCAGGGAAAGAAGAAGGGGAGAATATTTATTTTTTGCGTATCCATTGAAACCAATAAAATCATATTAAGGCATGGTTTTTGCATAAAAATTGATGAACCGGCTATTGAAGCATTAACTCAGGCAAATTTTGCCGGAAATACGCCTGAAAAGGCAGAATAGCGATGACAAATATCCTTACATTATGGACGCTTGGGCTGACAGAGGAAGAGTGCGGCATTCTGCGGCAAAATGCTGGAGCGTCGTACCGCTGTCAGGTGCTGGACACCATGGATAGCAGACATCTGGCGGAATTGCTGGACAGTTTTGCTTCTTCCCGCGAGGAGAAGGAAGAACCGTTGCTTCTGTGGCTTGGAAGCAAAGCATGGCTTCACCTCGCGAAAGAAACTCCCGACCTGATGCGACGGCTGAGCTATCTTCCGGTGGTGCTTCTTCTGTCAGAGAATCCGGAACCTCATCTGCTGGAAGAAGCCCTCGATGCGGGATTTCAGCAAGTTCTGCGTGCTCCTTTGCAGAAAAAACATGTACATGAAGCATTAAGCCGCGCTCTTGAGGTACGGAATCTGTATCAGGATATGTCCCGTATGTCACGGGAGATTCTCATGACCAGAGAACTGTTGAATCGAAAAAGCGAAGTATGCGCATTAATGCTTCGTCTGTTCTCTGTTGTTTCCGAGGCGGAGGATGCCCGGGATCTGTTGCGCCGCTGTGGTGATGAACTTCGTAGCCTGCTCGACCTGCGCGGAATCCATGCCTTATGGTGGGGGGGAGGCAGAGAGGTTTTTGCCTTTATTGGACAGGATGATGCCAGTAACAGGCTGGATGCCGCCTCGTCACGGGCCTGGTGCGAATTCCTTTTGGGAGAAGCTCCGGCAGAAATACGCACCATGTCTGTTCAGTTGATTTGTTGTGGCGGCAGTACGGGCAGCCCTGATGCGGGCAAGGTTCTCTGGCTCCCTCTGGAAACAAGAGGAAACAGACAGGGCATGCTTGCCCTGATGTTTGCGCATCCCCTGCTGGCCGGGAGGGATATGGCCCTGGCCCTTGATGCCATACGGCATTTTATCACTCTGGCTCTTGAAGGATTTATGCGTGATGCGCGCGAAGAGTTACAGTCTGCCCGGGCATGCGGGAAAGCAGGCTAGAACTCCTGTGCGCAATTTCATGTTGAAAGTATTACTGAAGTTGCAAGTAACAAAAGACCGTCGCGACACCGGGGTAGCAGCAGAACACGCGCATCTGCTCCGGTATCGCGGCGGTTTCTCGCTCTGTACGACGTCGGAAACATTTTCAGAACGAAAATGTTCCATATGTTTCCTTACGCAATGGGTTCGTAATAACAGCGCTTGGGAGAATAAATTTTTCCCGCTTTTTTGAGGGCATCAATGGCTTTGGAAACGTCCTTGCTGTCCACACCGAGTTCTTTGGCCACATCGCCGGGACGAACGGGTTTCCCCGCCTTCTTCATAGCATCGAGAACCTTGTCTTCCATGGGAAACTCCTTTTTCCAAACAGGAATGGCATGCAGATAGCTTTATTCCAAAGCCTAGTCAAGTTATTGTCGGAACACATTTTATCCCAGAATGCTGTTGAGCAGGTATCCTGGCCGCTGATGCCTGAATTGCCAGCGGACTATGGCCCTGCTGCTCCAGACGCGGATACTGCGGTCAGAGCATCCTGGCCCGCGATGTCGGTTCCGGAGCATTCTGCCATGGAAAAATCTGCCGGCCAGCACTCAATATCCTGACCTGCATCTCTCATGTCAAAATGCTTTAAAAGATCCCGTGAACGCGGCCCGTGGCTACATCTACATCAATATTTCGATAGGCAGGGTTGGAACCTGTTCCCGGCATGAGGGAGATAGCCCCGGTAACAGGTACGACAAGACCTGCGCCTCCGAAAAGGAGTATATCACGTATTTTCAGTCTCCAGCCGGTCGGAACTCCTTTCCGGGCAGGATCATCCGATAGGGAAAGATGGGTTTTGGCCATGCAGACGCCGAGGGAAGCGGCGTCGTCCCTGCTTTGGAGGCTGGCAAGCTGCTTTCGGGCTTCGGAAGTGTAATCTACTCCGTCTGCTCCATATACTTCCTGCGCGATACGCTCTATGCGCTGTTCCAGAGGAAGGTTCCAGTCATAAAGCGGGCGGAAGAAGCTTTGTTCCTGACAAGCATCCATGACGGCATCAGCAAGTTCCAATGCACCATTTCCTCCCTGTTCCCAGTGGGATGAAAGGGCGACGCGTGCGCCGGCAGCTTCACACAGACTGCGGACAGCGGCTATTTCAGCCTTGCTGTCTCCGGTAAAGGCATTGATGCATACGACAGGGGAGACACCGGATTTTTTTACAGTTTCAATATGACGTAAAAGGTTACAGCAGCCGCGTTCTACAAATGCCACATTTTCCTTTTTATATTCCTCGGGAAGAGGGCGGCCGGGTACAGGAACGGGAGCTCCGCCGTGACTTTTTAAAGCGCGGATAGTGGCCACTACCACTGCGGCATCAGGTGCAAGCCCACTGTAATGGCATTTGAGATTCCAGAATTTTTCATAGCCGATATCCGCACCGAATCCTGATTCCGTTACCAGATATTCGGAAAGTTTCAGACCTATGCGATCAGCGATGACGGAACTTTGTCCAAGCGCGATATTGGCGAATGGCCCGGCGTGAACAAGAACAGGCTGTCCTTCCAGGGTTTGGATCAGATTGGGCTTGAGGGCTTCCACCATCCAGGCCGTCATGGCGCCGTCCACACGCAAATCAGCAGTAGTGACGGGATTTCCGTCCCGGCTGTAGGCGACCACAATGCGTCCCATGCGCTCGCGCAGATCGGCCAGATCCCGCGCGACAGCCAATATGGCCATGACTTCCGAGGATACGGAAATATCGAAATGGGACTGCATCATATATCCGTCATTGCGCCCGCCCATGCCGGTGATGACATGGCGCAGCGACTGACAGCAGAAATCAATGACCCACCCCATCTGAACGCGAGCGGGGTCAATATTCAGCCGGGCCTGACCGGAAAGGCGCAGCAGGGTTTCATCGTCATAGTTTCGCTCGTGTTGCATACGGGCGGAAAGCGCAACCATAGCCAAATTGTGAGCGTTGGTGACGGCATTGATGTCACCGGTGAATCCCAGGGAATACTGAGTGAGGGGGATGCACTGCGAAAGTCCTCCCCCTGCTGCGGAGCCCTTGGTACCCATGGTCGGTCCCCCCGAAGGCTGACGGATTGCGGCAACAGCTTTCCTGCCGCGTTTCCCAAGCCCCTGTACCAGACCTATGGTTGTGGTGGATTTGCCTTCTCCCAGCGGAGTAGGAGTAATGGCGGTCACATCAATATATTTTCCGTTGGGCGTGTTTTCAAGACGACGCATGACTGCGTCTGCATCGATTTTCCCCATGAAGTGCCCATAGGGAAGCAACTCTCTGCTTTCCAGGCCGAGTCTGCGTCCGATTTCATATATGTCCGGCATGTTTTTTTCAGCATCCAACGCGATTTCCCAGTCGGCAAAACTTTTCGGATCAAGAGCCATGCTCCGTACCTCCGTCGGATTCCGGCGGGCAGGACGCCCGTCTGGGTTAGAGTACAATATGGAGCCTTGAGGCCGGCTCTTCTGCCGGACAAGACCGCGCGACCATATATGATTTGGCGGACTTTGGCTATGCTTGAAAGTTCCTGCGTCCCGCGATGGAGACTTCGCCGGGCTTGCTTTTAGTTTCAACTCGCGTACAAACAGGCCATCTTTATTCCTGCCTGGAGGCCGTCATGTTTTTTTCCCGTTTGCTGCTTCATGGTTCCGCCGTATTATGTTTTGGCATCTTTCTGATTTGCCCTGTTTTCGCGCGGGCTGATACCCATCCCGAACCTGTTGTTCGTACGCTGGAAAAGCAAAATGAAAAGGTGAATATCAAGGTATCGTGGCCGGTTACCGGCATAAGTAGAATTGACGAGGAGTCAGAGGGCTTCGTGCGCGGCGTTGTAGCCGAATTTGAAAAGGAAGCGGAAGAACTGGCTGCATTGTGGGAACAGGAGAGAGGGAAGGAAACAGCAGAAATTTTTGTTCCAAGGGAACTGAGTGTTACTTATGAATTGACGCGCCCCACACAGACAGTTGAGTCTATTCTCTGGACGGTATGGAGCTATATGGGCGGAGCGCATGGCCAGCTCAGTCTGGTGGCCCATAATTATGAAGTGGAAACAGGATATCCCGTGCTGCTGGAAGATCTGTTTCTTGATCCTGAACGCGCGATATTGGAGTTTGCACGTATTTCCCGGCAGCGGCTTGGTGCGGAGTCGAATCCGGAGGAAGAAGCAATTCCCGATGATATGCTTCAGGCCGGTACAGAACCTGTCGAGAGCAATTTTCAAATATTTGTTCTTTTATCCGACGGGCTGCGTATTCATTTTCCTCCGTATCAGGTTGCTCCATGGGCCATGGGGCCGCAAAGTGTGGATATCGCACTGAAGGAACTGAATATGGCCAAGCCGGACATGAAGTTCTGGGCTCCGATAACCAACTAGTACTCCGCAACATTTCATGTTGCGGAGTACTAGCCGCCAGGCTCACGCCGAAAATGCGGTTTCGGCAATCATAACCACACGCTTTACGGGTGGTTTGCTCCAGCCCCATAAGGGCTTGCTACCGGCCAGCGCCTGAATGACGCTGGCCTTCATTTTGTTCAAGCCCAGTGCCGTTGCCACTTTGGCTTACCCCTTGAAGGGAGCGGCGTACTTGCATAAGTGATTGCAGCATCACCCGGCGTAGATATCAACTGTAAATACTCCGGAAAAAAGAAATCCCGGCCTATTTTTCTGACCGGGAGTTTTCTTTTCAAAGCATTTCCTCATGCCTTGCTCCATAAAGGCGGTGTCAGGTTCCGGTTTCAAGCGTGAACCCTGCATATCAGAATACAGATATGGAGATTGAAGCGGAAGTCTTTTCAGCCATTCTGACCGTCAGGAAGTTTTATGCTCCGTATCTGCACCTTTTCTCTTTGAAACACTGTTCTTTGTTCCATCCTGCCGGATAGCGGGTTCGGACTCTTCTTTCTTCCTCTTTTCCCGAATAAGTGTCCGTTCCTCAACAGGGCGAGGAACAAGGCGCAATTGTTTTTCGAAAACCCTGTTTACATACAGAACATCCTGTACCTCTTCCAGACTGTTCCAGTCAGGGGCTGCTGGGGTGAAGCCTTCCGGAGCAGGTACAATGGAGCCATCTTTCATTCTGAACAGATACATGGCCGTTCTCCTCTGAGTCATGATTGATAGAGCGGAGACCTGAACATACGGGGAATTGCGCAACGCCTCCAGCCTTTCCTGTGTCATGAGAGAGCAGGGGAAGCGGCGGCAGTTCAAACAACTCAATAACGGGCCATAGCGATGCCGATGTGTGCACCACAGAATTTCCTCCGATATGTGCGTGAGCACCGGCATCATGGGGGACTCCTCAAGTTCTGCTCCGTGATATGGCGGAGGGGGAAGGCGCGTTATCTCCGGCATTATGTCCCGGCTAAATGCGAAAACCGAGTTGTATTTATCATATCGGTTCCGCCATGTTCATGTCCAGCAAAAAGGCTCCCGCCAATGACTGGAGCCTTTTGTCGGACATGCCTGTCCGAAGGACAGGCATGACAAGTCGGGAAAAGTTATCCGACGGTATAGAACGTCTTGGCTGCAGCACCGCACACGGGGCAGGCTTCGGCCATCGGGCCTTCATGGGTATAACCGCATACCGGGCAAATGTAGAAATCCACATTTTCCAGCTTGCCTTCAACAGCCTTCTTGTACAGGTTGGCATGGACTTCCTCAACTTCGTTGACATACCCCATGTACTTGGCGATATTCTTTTCGCCTTCGGCTTCCACATCCTTAATCATTTCAGGATACATCTTTGTGAACTCATAGGTTTCACCGGCAATGGCATCCTGAAGATTGGCGGCGGTGTCGCCGATTTTCTTCGCGTTGCGCAGATGAGCATGAGCATGGATGGTTTCAGCTTCGGCTGCGGCGCGGAAAAGCTTGGCAACCTGGGGTTTGCCTTCCTTGTCGGCTTCCTTTGCGTAGGCGAGATATTTGCGGTTGGCCTGGGATTCACCGGCAAAAGCAGCCATCAGATGTTCAACAGTCTTGCTCATGATGTTTCTCTCCTTAAATTTTTTGAGGGGTTATAAAATAGGAACGCTTCCTATTTACTGTCCAAAAAGGAATTTGTAAAGAGTTTTTTTCACGGCGGAAATTTTCCGCCACAGTCGACGAGGATTTTTCCATGGCAACCCGATACATGGTTCCCGCTCTTGTTCCCCTTGCATGTTATGTGGAAAAAAGACGTCTGGGGCAGGATACTGTTTTTCGTTTTGAAGAGGAAATCAGGCGCAGCCGATTCATTACCAGCTTGGGGAGGGCTTCTTCGCGTGAAGAGGCACTGTCGTTTGTGGAGGCCATACGTGGGGAATTTCCTGATGCGACGCACAACTGCTGGGCTTTTGCGGCTGGAGCGCCGGGAGATACGGCCTGTATCGGACAAAGCGATGACGGCGAACCTCACGGTACAGCGGGCAAGCCTATGCTCAATCAGCTTCTGTTTGGAAAGATTGGAGAAATCGTTGCAGTTACTACACGCTATTTTGGAGGAATCAAGCTGGGGACGGGAGGACTGGTACGCGCATATCAAGGAGGCGTTGCTCAGGCACTTGAACTGTTGCCTGTCAAAGAAAAGATCATACCGGTATTCTTGCGGGTGGAAACTGATTACGCCCGGCTGAACCGGATTAAACGCGTTCTGTCGGATATGGATGCCTCCATCGCAGAAGAACTGTTTGCAGAAAATGTTTGTCTGACTGTAAGTCTGTCTGAAGAGTTGGCCGAAGCCTGCAAACAGGCGCTTATGCAGGTCAGTGACGGAACCGCCCGTATAAGCGCCTGCGAAAGATACGAGGCAGAAGAGTGACGGAAACTTCAGCCCTGAGCTGCGCCTTCATCCACAATCCATACAAGATCGCCAAGACGGGGTCTCACGAACTGGGCAGGAAGTTTCGGTTCAGCCAGCAGGTTGAGAGCCTGGCTGAGTACGGCATGCTTTTCCTTGCCGGTGACCATAAACATACAGCAGCGGGCATTATTCAGTACCGGAAGCGTCAATGTAAGGCGATCTGCACTGCGACTGCGCACATACTGATCTATCACGATACGCTCCTTTTCCTCGATGCCCTGTTCACCAGGAAAAAGTGATGCTGTATGCCCGTCTTCTCCCAGACCAAGCAGAATGCAGTCAAAACGAGGGAATTCGCCGGGAGCAAGACGGAAATGTTCCTTCAGCATGTTTTCATAAGCCAGAGCTGCATGGACGGGATCATCCTCGCCTTTCATCCGGTAATACCACGTGACAGGAACATGTGACAGCAGTTCACTTCGCGCCATGCCATAGTTGCTGCCAGGATCATCCGGTCCGACGCAACGCTCGTCACCCCAGTAAAGGACGATTTTTTCCCACGGCAGACGTTCTGCCCAGTCTGCCCCGGCCAGAAGACGGAACAGGGGGAGAGGGGTTTTGCCTCCGGAAAGAGCAAGTGTAAAAACGCCGCGTTGAGAAATGGCTTCTTCACAGCAGGCGGCGAGATAGTGTGCGGCCCGTTCCGCCATGGCGGCGGGATCTTTGTGAATATGCAGGGTCAGATGAATGGAACGGCTGCGTGACATGCGCCTCTCCTCGTTATATTGTAGATGAACCTTACTCATGTTGCCACAGTAACGATGGGAAGGAAAGTCTTTTATGGGTGCTCTGAGGACGTCACTGTATGACCGGCCCGTTTGAGCCAACGGGGATCACTGGAATACATTGTCCCGTTGTCAAGCAACACATAGAGGGGAACAACCCTGCAGCGGAGTTCTCCTGCCGCTTTCAGGCGACGAAAAGCATCTTCTTCCAAATCCAGTGTCCATGAGCGGCGCAATTCATTGCCCGGCATCAGTTTTCCGCTTTCACTCAGACGCGGACAGGCCAGGACGGTTCCGGCCTCATCGGTTATCGGGAACTCCAGTCCCCAGCTTTCCACAATTTCCGGACCTGGATTGGGTGCGCCGGTAAGACTGATGATCAGGACGGCATGACCGCCGCTAAGCCGCATGGGACCGGCCTTGCATACTGCCCCGGGAAGATAATGGGCTATTTTGCGCAGATGAAACGCCTGAGTGTCTTCGTGCAGCCGAGCAAGTCGCTGTTTTTCTTTGTCCAGTGCAGTCAGGTAAATGGACAGAAGCTCCCGGGCGTTCAGAATGCCCACCGCCTTCCAGCGATTGTCCGAACGGCCAAATCCGAGGATGAGTCTGAGTTCCTCCTTGCATGATGGATGACGGAAGGTACTTTCCGCCACCGCCAGATGTGCGTTCGCATTGACGAGCGAGAATGGTCTTTCCGTCAACTGGCGGAAAAAATCTTCCGGCAGGATGGGCAGGATGCTGTTTTGCACAAAATCCGGAGCAGGGTCACCGCGCAGGAGTGCTGTCAATAGCTCACGCATGTACTGGGCAAGGATCTGCGGATCCCGTTGCGACAGAAACTCCGGCGGAATGGTGTCTGCCAGCCTGAGTGCAAAATCCCTGCTGGCATCCTGTGGAAATACGGCATCAAAAAGTTCTGCATTCCCTGTCAGAATAGCTTCATTCAGCCGATCTACGGCACAGACAGGAGATTTCAGATAGGCAATATGCCGCATCCAGAATCCTATTCCCACCGCAGCCGACGAGAAAACGAAAAAAAGAACGGCACCCAGAAGAATACGCCCTTTACGGGTTTCAGGTAAAGGCGGAAGGCGCGTCATGACAGAATCCCTGCCTATTTGCTCATCCCGTTCAGGAAATCTTTGTTGCTTTTTGAGCCGCGCATTTTGTCGAGCAGAAATTCCATGCTGTCAATAGGAGACATGGGGGCAAGAATCTTGCGCAGTATCCATACCCTGTTGAGAACATCATCGGGCAGCAGCAGATCTTCCTTACGGGTACCGGTGCGATTAATATCAATGGCGGGAAAAACCCGTTTCTCGGAAAGATGGCGATCCAGATAAATCTCCATATTGCCGGTTCCCTTGAATTCCTCAAAGATCACTTCATCCATGCGGGAATTGGTGTCAATAAGCGCTGATGCTATAATAGTCAGGCTGCCCCCACCTTCAATATTGCGGGCCGCTCCAAAGAATCGCTTGGGACGTTGAAGAGCATTGGCGTCCAACCCCCCGGAAAGCACCCTCCCGGAAGAGGGGGTGACGGCATTATAGGCGCGCCCGAGACGCGTGATGGAGTCAAGAATGATGACCACATCACGCTTGCGCTCTACCAGGCGTTTGGCCTTTTCCAGAACCATTTCACAAACCTGAACATGACGGTGGGGCGGTTCGTCAAAGGTGGAACTGATGACTTCGGCGTTTTTGACCGTACGCTCCATATCCGTCACTTCTTCAGGACGCTCGTCAATCAGCAGGACAATCAGATAGACTTCCGGATAGTTGGCGCTGATGGCGTTGGCGATGGTCTGCAGCAGGACAGTCTTGCCCGTACGGGGCGGTGCGACGATAAGCGCACGCTGGCCGCGTCCTATGGGGGCCATCAGATCTATGATGCGCGACGACATGTTTTTGGAGTCGGTCTCCATGCACATCTGCTGATCAGGATAGATGGGCGTAAGATTATCGAACAGAACCAGATGACGGGCCAGCTCCGGATCTTCAAAGCCTATTTCGTTGACTCTGACCAGTGCAAAATAGCGCTCTCCTTCCCGTGGGGGACGGATCTGCCCCGAAACGCAGTCCCCTTTGCGCAGATGGTAACGCCGGATCTGCGAGGGAGAGACATAGACGTCATCAGGGCCGGGCATATAGCTGCTGAGAGGTGAACGGAGAAAGCCGTACCCGTCGGGGAGAATTTCCAGCACACCGTCGCTGTGGATTGCTCCGTTTTGTGAAGCGCAGGCCTGCAGAATGGCGAAGATCAGTTCCTGCTTGCGCATGGAACTGGCGGTTTCAACCTGGTATTGTTCCGCAAGCTCCATCAGATCCTGCATGCTTCGGTTTTTGAGATCCGTCAGGTTGAGGATGCTTTCAGGCGCGCCGGCTGCGGACGCATCGGCAGGATTTGCGGTCGACTTTCTTTTCCGCTGAATGGGCATAGGTACCACCGTGTTTGAACCGGGGAAGGGAGCGCGAGAATGCAAACACGGGCTCAAAGCTCGTGGCAAGCCGCAGGGAATCACCGGGAAGAGCGCGTCTGGGAACGCAGAAATAAAGAATGAAACTGTCAGAAACGACTGTTTGTTTATACTCGAAGTTTTTCGGCATGGCAAGAGGAGTTCCCGCATGCAGACCGTTTTGCTCTGCATATTCGAGGAAAAAAGGAGGATTTTCCGTTGTCATGTTTGCCGAAACGCATCAGACTCGCCAAGTCGGCAGGGAATAAACACAATCCACCTGTACAGGAGAACCCATTATCGGAATTCAGAGTATGGAACACCGGATATTCCGACATCGCGGCGGAGTCTCGCACCGCTGCCCTCTGGGACATTGTCAAAGCGAAAATGTTCCGCTGTCACAGGGAAGCCATTTTCTTGCCGTTATAACGGTTTGCGGCCTTTTCCGGACCATCGGCAGCGAAACAGAGAATGGCCTCAACAGCTTCCTTTATGGATTCTTCCGCCCGCGTCTTTTCCTGTGCGGGAAAACGCCCCAGTACCCAGGAAATAACATTGTCCCTGTCCGGCGGACGGCCCACGCCGAGACGGAGCCTGTAGAAATCCTGTGTCCCCAAGCGCTGTACTATGGATTTCAATCCATTGTGTCCGGCGAGCCCTCCGCCGCTTTTAATCTTGATGCGCCCCGGCTCAAGATCCAGCTCATCATGAATGACCAGCAGCTTCCGGGAAGAAAGCCTGTACCAGGACATAAGCGGCTGAACGCTGTCTCCGCTGAGGTTCATGAAGGTCTGGGGCATGGCGGCAAGCCAGGGGGCAGTACTCCCCGGCAGAAAACAGCGCCACAGCAGGCACTGAAATTTTGTGCCGGAGATCTGTTCCACTGATGCACCTGGCAGGAGGGAAAGCTTTTCGAACAAGGCTTCAAGGGTCATGAACCCCATATTATGCCGTGTCCCGCGATATTGGGCCCCGGGATTTCCCAGTCCCACCAAAAGTCCGGCAAAATCCATCAGTTATTCTCGGTAAAACGGCTCAGGTCACGAGCAACGTTGGAAGTATGAAGTTCCGATGCCGCCATTTTTCCAAAGACCGAATCAGGCTCATTATCTACAATTCCCTGGAGAATAGCCCTCCAGCGCGCAGTATCTCCCATCTTACGATGCAGTCTTGCTTCCCGGAAGCGCAGGCCGGCATAGTCGGGAGAGGTGGCAGGAACAAAGGCGGCATACTTCGCAGCCCAGTCCAGGGCCTCGGCATAACGGCCTGCTATTTCCGTGACATCCATGAGCGCGGCAATGGATTCCCGAACACGCTCGGAGTCTGCATAGGGGGACTGCTCATCCTGAAGCTGCGTGAACATGCCCAGCGTATCGAGATTATATTGATATGCGTCTCGCAGATCCTGACGGCGTTCCGCATCCCGGGCAAGAAAGTAGTTCGCATAGGCTCGCTGGTACAGCGGGATATCACTCAACGGAGCCAGAGTTTTCCACAGCGGGAGTGCACGACCGGGCAGATTCAGATTTTCCGCGGAAAGAGCCATCGCGTAGTCAAGCTGATGACGTGCTTCCGGAGGCAGCTTCCAGTCATGTACCTTATCGCCCAGCGAGAGAATGCCGTCCCAGTTCTGTGAGCGCAGATAGGAAGACAGGTACAGATTATAAGCGTACAGTCCGTATTCGGGGTTTTCGTGCGTTTCAAGGAAGGGCGCGAGCAGCTCAAGTCCGGCGGCTTCATTGCCGCGGTTCAGCTGCCCTCGAGCCAGCGCTACCCGCAGATCCGGCTCCAGGGGTTGGTAGTAGGGCTGAACCTGCGGGTATCTTTCCCAGAGGGAGAGTACCCGCTCGTAATTCTCCTCGGAAAGGGAATTGCTGAGTTCCACCGCAAAAGCCCGGAGCAGAATATCCTTTGCTCGCAAGGACTCCGGCTTGTCCTCGTAGTCGATCATGAAGCCGCGCGCGGCGTCCATGGCCGGAACATATTCCTTGTTTCGATACTGCCAGGCGATGGTGCGCAGGCGGGCGGAAATGGCTTCCGGCGCATTGGGATAGTCGCGGGAGATGCGCTGATAGAATATGCTCGGGATTCTGGGGTTGGGCTTCTCAAAAATGGCCAGCACTTCATCCAGTTCCGGATTGCCGTCGTGAATGCCGTTTTCTCCCAGAAGAAGAAGCGCTCGCGGGGCTTCCGCGCTTTCAGGAAAGGCCCGAACCAGCTCTTCCAGCGCCTTGCCGGCGGGGAGCGGACGATTCGTCCGGTAATAGAGTTCTCCGATATGCATCAGCACCCCGGGAGTAGTGGCATCGGAAGGATGGAGATTATACTGTTTCCAGTAAGTCTCCAGCGCCTTGTCATACTTGCCCTGACGTAGAGCCACATCCGCCGAGACGGGAAGGTATTCCTCATCTTCAAGGTAGATGCGCGGCCAGCGCCGATCAACGAATTCTATCAGGGTCAGCGCCCGATCATAGTGTCCCTGCCTGTAGAGGGAATGCACCTGCAGCAGGCCGGCATCCTTTGCATTCTTACTTTCCGGATATTCTTCAAGAATCTGGGAGAAGGCGATGGATGCATCTGCATAATCCTGACGGCGCATGTATTCCCTGCCCAGATTGAGCAGAGAACTGGGCACCTGAGGATTACCGTGATATTTACGACGCATCAGGTAAACATACCCTTTGGCGTCTTCAATATTGCCAGCCGCAAGGTTGACAGAGGCAAGAGTACTTAATGCTTCCGGAACCCGATAGGAATCAAGGTTGAAGTTCATTGCAGCATTGGCTGCGTCAATAACTTCCTCAGCGTGTTCCCCAAAATCAGGATGATACTTTTCATATAACGACTTCATATAGTTATAGAGTACATTTTCCCGTTCTTCGGGCGACAACTCCGCCTGTTTCAATGTTTCCAGATCGGGCAGGGCGGAGGCGTATTCTCCGCGCTCCATTTTTGCGTCGGCGTCTTTCAGCAGTGTAGGAATATCCGGCGGCGGCGGAACGGGATTTCCCTCTTCATCAACATAGATTGGATCCGGACTCTTCTGCTGTTCGGAGGAAACATCCTCAGACTCTTTTTTCTGCTTATCCTGTTCGGGGATACTGGAGGTCGTCGAAAGAACCTGGGGTTCCTGCGGGGAAGGAGCGCCTTCCACGGGAGAAATGGACGAGGGCGCCGCATCCGCCGTTGCAGTCTGCTGTGGGGAAGTGTCTGTTGCAGAACCCTGAACGGAAGCTGTATCTTCCGGGGATGGAAAGGCTGGATCAGTACGGCTTTCACCTCCGGACGGGACGGATACGGTAATGTTGATATTTCCTTGTCCGCCGGGAGGGGGAGTGGTTCCGACATCAGGAGAGGACTGAGAGGGCCACGTTTCCGGTCCGCCCATATTCATGCGGGCGCTCACCAGAGGTTCTCCCGCCGCGCTTACGGTATGGGAAAGCTCATAACCGGAACGACTTGGAGAAGAAAGAGCTGGTTGAGACGGCGTCACGGGAGAAGAGGGCGCAGCGTTTTGTGGCGTGGAGGGAGGCACGGGCGCAGCGACGGCTGTTGGAGAGGGGGGAACGCTTTGGCCGGTATTGACAGTGATCGAAATTTGTGAACCCTGGGCGTGTGCAGCCTGAGACGGCATGACCGTTTCCGGCTGAGCCGGAGCTGAACTGGAGACACCGGCTGACGGTATGGAACTCTGTCCGTGCGCAGCAGTCGCATCCGCGCTTACAGGACGGGAAACAGGCTGCTGAGGAGAGGACGCCGTGACGGACGTTTCCGCTGGGGACGGGGAAGGCTGCTGCGTTGCCCTGATGTCGGGCTGCCGCTTTTCTTCAGGCGTCGCAGCAGGCACGGAGAGTGGCTGTTCGTGCGAGGGAATCGCCGCAGGCGACGAAGAAGAGACAGACGAAGAAATGGAGGCTGGCTGGAGAGACGGCGCTTGTCCTTCCGTGGAGAGGACAGTGGACTCCGTTTCGGACTTCGGCTGCCCCACGGCTTCTGCCGGTGAATTTTGCCGGCCGGGAACGCTGCTATCTGAAGAGGAGTTCTGCGCCGTCTGCTGTGTGGGAGGGGTCTGGGGGACGGAAACTGCCGCCTGCCCCGAAGCCCTTGGGGGAGGTGTGGCAGATGAAGTCTGTGCAAGCTCCTGAGGAACGGGGATCACTGGCGCGCTTACAGGCGCGATCGTGCCGTCCGGCCTCCAGCGTGCGCCCAGCGCGTCGGGGAACATATCCAGCACGATACTGCCGTTTCCCGGTGTCGTGACGATAAATCCAAATGCGGGGGTATTGGTGTCGACACGCAGGGACATGGTTGCGGGGTCAATGCGAACATCCCGAATCAGAGAATTCTGCGGCGGGGTTTGCCGTGCTTCAAGGCTCTGGGGCAGACGTTCAAGGCGAACAGCGAGGCTTTGCTGAGCATCCCGGACTGTCTGGCTGTGCTCGCCCGGGGTATCCAGACGGATAATCACGCGTTCACGTCCGCCTCGCCGGGACCAGTCCCATGAAGCTGCGCGGGCGTCGTCAGGCAGACAGAGAACAAGACCGCAGAACAGGGAAAAGAGGAGCGCATGACGCCCGGTTCCGACACAAGACGCGAACAAAGTCCCCTTCTTCAGGATGGAAAGACTTTCATGCCGGAGAGGCCGCTGGTATGCAGGAGGCAGAAATGTTGTCACGTCAGTAACCACGCAAAACATGCCGAAATTCGGATTGTCATTAATCCGCCTTCAGGCCGCGCTTTTTAAGTTTTTCTATTAAAGTCGTACGCTTGATACCGAGAATTTCCGCCGCCTGGTTTCTGACGCCTGCGGCAGCTTCCAGAGCCTCATCTAAAAGTCTGGCTTCCACAATGTCAAGAAACTCACGCAGCCCCATATTCTGCTGCTTGAGTACCTCAAGCGTGGGCCACACGAATGCTCCGGAAGAAACAGGCGCGGCCTCCGGCAAAGGCGGAAGCTGATCCGGTTCGCCAACGGCATCCAGAATCTTCCGGGGCAGATCGGAAACCTGAATCAGCCCCTCGGGTGATTCATCCACAAGAATGCTCAGGCGTTCCATGAAGTTTTCCAGCTCGCGCACATTGCCCGGCCAGGGATAGGCCAGAAGCACGCGGGCAGCCTCAGAAGAAAGCCTGAGGCATTTGCGCATGCGCTTCTCACAGAAGCGTTCCAGGAACGATTGCGCCAGAAGGAGAATATCCTGACCACGTTCCCGCAGGGGGGGCAAATGTATAGGGATGACATTGAGACGATAGTACAGGTCTTCACGGAAGTGGCCAAGGCGGACTTCTTCTTCAAGATCACGGTTTGTGGCGGCTATGATGCGCACATCCACCTGTTTGGGGCCGCTTCCTCCGACCCTCTCTATTTCCTTTTCCTGCAGGACCCGGAGGATTTTCACCTGAAGGCTGATATCCATTTCCCCTATTTCATCAAGAAACACCGTGCCGCCCTCAGCCAGCTCAAAACGTCCGGGCTTGCTGCGGATGGCATGCGTAAACGCTCCCTTTTCATGACCAAATAGTTCAGACTCCAGCAGTTCACGGGGAATCGCCCCGCAGTTTATCGGAACGAAAGGCTTGTCGTTTCTGAGGCTGCGCCGATGAAGCGCCCGCACCAGAAGTTCCTTGCCGGTGCCGGATTCTCCGGTCACAAGCACAGTGCTGTCGGTTGGAGCAACCTTGTGCAGCAGACGGAATACATCCGCTAGGGTGGAACTTTCCCCTATGATCCCTGAAGAGTCCATGCATCCTCCCGACATATGCTGGGTGGGAGTTTCTTCCATGTTATCCGTTCTGTCAATAGTTTGACAGAACAGGTTGAAAAAAATGCACGGTTACTGATTCCTGCATGCCACAGAACGACGCCGGATGAATTCCCTGGGCTTTGCCCCGGCACAGGCCGCAATATTCATTGCCGCAAAGACAGCCCGTGTTCCACACGGACGAGAGGCAACAGGTATCCACGGCCGGCTCGCTTGTGCCTTCGTGCGGCTGCGCCGCCCGAAGCCCCCGCTCCGCGACCTCCTGATGACACCCGACTCTCTCTTGCGTTTTGCGCGGAAAACGCCGCGCTCGCACTCCGTGCCCCCTCCATGTCGCATTGCCCTGCGCTCGCGCCTCCGGCGGTCAAGGATAGTTTCAACACTATCCTGAACAGCTCCATTCTCTACCGTCACTGCATGTCCGGCACGGCGGCATCGGGCAGGAGGGCAGAACAGGAAATCCGTACGCCTTGACACTTCTTGGCCTTGCCTTCTAGTTTAGGCGGATTGATTTTACCCGCCCGCGCCCGTGCGGAGGGCGGCACGGAGGTCGCCGCATGGCAATGATTGAGTTTCAGGATGTCCACAAGTGGTATGGAGAGTTCCATGTGCTGAATGGCATTTCCGAAAAGGTGGAAAAGGGAGAGGTTCTTGTCATCTGCGGGCCGTCAGGTTCCGGAAAAAGCACGTTCATCAGATGTCTGAACCGGCTTGAACCCATCCAGCGCGGGGATATCTTTCTGGAAGGCGTGAGCATCTATGACAAGAACCTTAAACTCAATGACCTGCGCACGGAAGTCGGCATGGTTTTTCAGCAGTTCAACCTCTATCCTCACCTCACCGTTCTTGATAATGTGACGCTGGCTCCGACAAAAGTTCGCAACATGCCGAAGGGGGAGGCCATCAGTCTGGCCCGGGATCTTCTGGCCCGTGTAGGTATTGAGAGCCAGGCACTCAAGTATCCCGTGGAACTTTCAGGCGGTCAGCAGCAGCGTGTGGCTATCGCCCGCGCTCTGGCCATGCAGCCCAAGGTCATGCTGTTTGATGAACCTACCTCGGCTCTTGATCCGGAAATGATCAATGAGGTTCTGAACGTCATGAAGGATCTTGCACGGGATGGCATGACCATGCTGTGTGTCACGCATGAAATGGGTTTTGCACGGGAAGTCGCAGATCGCGTCATATTTATAGATCACGGTGTGATTCTGGAAGAAGCCGCACCTGATGTTTTTTTTACCAGTCCTCAGCACGAGCGCACGCGTTCCTTCCTCAGGGAAATTCTGTAACCCTTTTCAAGCCGGGAGTCCGCCATGTCCTTTCTGCATCGTCTTGACATTATCGCGCCCGATGAGGATTACCCTCTTGCCCAGGCGCTGGTAGCCAGGCATATCAGTTTTGGATGGGAGGAAGAAAGTCTGCCCACCGGAGAAACCCGCATTCGTGTGCATTGCCCCCGGAAAGATGTACTCGGGGAACTGGTGAAGTGCCTGGAGGAGCTTCTTCCACAAACCCGGCTGATACATGATGAAGTGGAAGAATGTGACTGGGTGGCAGCCTGGAAGGAGTTTTTCACTCCAGTCGCAGCGGGGGATTTTCTGATTCTGCCGCCATGGCGTGCGGAAGAAAGGGGCGGAAATCCCCTTGCCCTGCTTATTGAGCCGAAATCGGCTTTTGGTACCGGGCATCATCCTACAACGACGCTTTGTCTGGAAGCCATCAGCCGTCTGCGTCGGGAAGGAAAAATCCCCGCAGCCGGAACTTTTCTGGATCTCGGTACTGGTACGGGAATTCTCGGTATCGCCTGCACGAAACTCGGAATGAGCGGACTGGGAGTGGATATTGATCCGGTAGCCGTCGCAAATGCGGAAGAGAATCGTCTGCTCAATGGAGTCCCGGAAAAGTTCGAGGTGCGTCAGGGCAGTGTGGATACCGTGCAAGGAAGACAGTATGATCTGGTCATTGCCAATATTCTTGCAGGCCCTCTGCGGGAGATGGCGCATGATATCATGCCGCTGGTACGGGATGGCGGCGCTCTGATTCTTTCCGGTTTTCTGACTCTTCAACGGGAAGCTCTTGAACAGGCGTATGAGGAACTGACGGCTCGTCTGGGAAGTCCCTTTGTCCTGACGCGGATTTCCGCCGCAAGCGATCCCACCCGGTGTTCAGCGGATGGAAGCCTTTGTCCGCAGGATGAATGGGTATGCCTGGCCTGGCCAGACAAATAATCTCCTTGCCCGTTACAGCCAGAGAATATCCGGTTTTTTGCGCGGGGGAACGGAACGGTAGTGCACTGCCGGGTAGCCGCACATAATCCCTGCATGAATGGCTCTGTTGTCATCCAGTTTAAAGAACTTTCTGATTTCCGGACAGGAGGAAGCGACGCCCAGAACAAAACCGGCCCAGCAGGAGCCAATTCCCTGACTGTGCAGGACCAGATCCAGATATCCGACGGCAAGGGCGCAGTCTGTCCGGCACAGAGCGTAAGCGCTTGCCGCATGGGCGAATATCGCACAGGGAGCATTCCGGAGGACAGGATCCTCCCCCTTGTCAAAGGCGGCAACAAGACGAGCCATGTGCGGCATGGAGCGCATGGCGTTGATGACCATAGCGCTGAGTTCGCGTACGCGGGATGCATTGTCAAGTATAATCCATTTTACGTCCTGACGGTTTTTTCCGGTCGGAGCATAACACGCGGTATCCAGCGCTGCAGACAGGATTTCACGCGGGATGGGGGTCTTCTTGTAATGTCGGACCGAACGACGGCTGCGAATCAGAGCCGAACAGGCCGCGAAGTCAGGTATGGCAGGCAGAGGCGAAATCTGCTCCTCTCCTGATTCACCGGAGGAAATCGCATGTTCCGGGCATACAGCCATGCACTGGCCGCAGCCGAGACAAATTCTGTCGGCCAGAGGAACTGGCGCAGCTTTTCCATCACGCATACGCAGACAGGATACGGGACAGATATTGACGCACAGCGCATCTCCCCGGCAGGATTCCCTATCAATATGAAGCATGTTCGATTCAACCGGAACTTGCATTAAAAGCGTTCATAATGGACTTTGCTGAAATCCATGTCCGCATCCGTGTGCGGGGACTTTTCTTCGGCGCCATGTCCAACGGCGATGACATTCAGCACACCGTATCCGTCAGGGATGCCCAGCTTTTTACGAAAAGCGTCTTCACTTGATCCTTCCCCGCCTTCTCTCAGACGAATCTGTATCCAAGTGGAACCAAGACCGAGTCTGACAGCTTCCAACTGTATCAGAATAGCGGCAACAGACGCGTCCTCCACCCATGTGTCTGTTTTCCTCGTATCAGCAATGACCACAATGGCAAGAGGGGCGCTTGCCAGAGGCGCTGTGCCGTGTGCCTTCAGAAACTGCAGATGGGTAATTGTTTCCCGATCACGGATGACAATGAATTCCAGAGGCTTTTTCCCCATGCCAGCCGGCGCCAGCAGGGCTGCTCCCAGCAGTTTTCTTATGTCTTCAGGGGCAACCGGCTCACTTGTAAATTTTCGTATGCTGCGGCGTTCCCGCAGAAGTTCAAGCATGTTCCCTCCGGAGCGTTGCCATGCGCATACCAGAAAATCTGAACAGCCTCGGGGTGAAAAGGGGGGCCATCATTGCAGGGATTACAAGTCAGCCTCGGGGATAGGCTCCCGTCCGCCTGATCCGGAGAAATTGTCATTTCCCTTGGTGTCCCGCGCAAAAACCCGGTAACATGTGGCCTGTTCCAACAGCAGGCCAGCCTCTTCCAGTTTGCGGGCAGCTGCATGGATAGCGCGGCCTGTGGTAGCATGGGTCATGAATACAATAGGCACCCCGTCAGGGCATTCCGCCTTCTGAATGACCTGCGCCATGCTGACATTCTCTTCAGCCATGGCTCCCGCTATATCGCGAAGAACACCGGATATGTCCTTGACCATAAGACGGACATACCAGGGAGTCATGGCATCCTCTGCGGGAAGTATCCGTGCAGGAGGAAACACAGCCTGCCTGTACCCTGTATTATTGATTTCCGCTCCGCGTGCGATACACAGCAGATCTCCAAGTACAGCGCTGGCCGTCGGACGGCTGCCCGCCCCCAGACCGTGCAGGAACAGGGAACCCAGGGCATTGCCTTCCACTCGCACGGCATTGTATGCGCCTCCGACCCGGGCAATCAACATGGTATGGTGAATAAGTGCGGGGTAGATTCCGGCTTCTATCCTGCCGTCCACTTCCTTGGCTTGTCCAATCAGCTTGATGCGGTAACCGAATTCACGGGCAAACTCGATATCCATGCGGCGAATCCCGCGAATACCCTGTACGGAAAGGCTGGAGAAAGGGTAATGACGGCCCCAGGCCAGGTGGATGAGAAGGATCAGTTTGTGGGCGGCATCGATGCCATCAATGTCAAGCGTGGGATCGGCCTCGGCCAGTCCCTGCTTCTGAGCCTGGGAAAGCGCGGTGGCAAAGTCCAGCCCATGGCTGGTCATCTCGGACAGGATATAGTTGCCTGTACCGTTGAGAATGCCCATTACCGAACTGATATGGTTGCCGGCAAGGCTTTCCTTCAATGTCTGCACAATGGGAACCGCTCCGGCCACGCTGGCTTCATATCCCAGAAAGCGGTTGCAGTCCGCCGCAAGGACGAACAGCTCTTCGCCATGTTCGGCAAGGAGAGCCTTGTTCGCCGTGACCACATGCTTGCCGCCGCGCAGGGCCTCCCGGATCAGAAGGCGCGCAGTATCCTTGCCGCCCATAAGTTCCACAACCACATCAATTTCAGGATCCCTGGCAAGAGACATCGGGTCGTCTGTCAGCGTTGCGCCCTCAGGCAGGACTCGCGCCCTGTCGAGGCTGCGGACGGCGACAGTTTTGACGCGAATGCGGCGGCCTGTCCGTCTCAGGATATCAGCCTCGTTTTCGCGCAACATTTCCACTAGACCGCTGCCGACTGTTCCGAGACCGGCCAGACCGATGACGAGCTGCTCCTGCTGGGACATGAAACCTCCAAAAGGGGAGAGCGTAAAGGATATCCGCGTCAACTTGCGGATGTTCAGACAACTTCGACCCGATCCGCCGGATCGGGTCGCATGGATTTTCGGGCATGCCGTCCGCAGCAGACGGACGGCCCCCCGTCTCAACCGGAAATTACTTTCTTTATGCCCTTGATGGCCTGGCGGGTACGCTGCTCATTTTCAATGAGCGCGAAGCGGACATACTCATCTCCATAGTTCCCGAAACCTATGCCGGGCTGGACGGCGACATGCCCTTCCGTGATGAGGCGCTTTGAGAATTCCATCGACCCCATGGCGCGGAACGGTTCCGGGATGCGTCCCCAGCAGAACATCGTCGCCTTGGGAGGTTCAATTTCCCAGCCGATGCGATTAAGTCCTTCGCACAGAGTATCGCGCCTCTTACGGTAGACTTCACAGATTTCATGCACGGGGTCTTCCGGACCGTTGAGACCTATGGTTGCGGCAATTTGAATGGGCTGGAAGATACCGTAATCAAGATAGCTCTTGATGCGGGTAAGCGCGTGTACCATTTCAGGGTTGCCCACACAGAACCCGACACGCCAGCCGGCCATGGAATAGCCCTTGGTCATGGAATAAAATTCAACACCGACATCCTTGGCCCCTTTGGCCTGCATGAAGCTCGGAGCCTGATAGCCGTCGAATACGAGATCAGCGTAGGCCATGTCATGAATGACGCGGATTTCATATTCTCTGGCAAAGTCTACTACCTTCTGAAAGAATTCGACCGTTGCGAGCTGGGTCGTAGGATTATGGGGAAAGCTGATGATCAGCAGCTTGGGGCGGGGCCAGGTCTGCTTGTAGGCATGCAGCAGATCTTCAAAGAAGTCCCGACCGGGGCCGATGGGAATGCGACGCACGTCCGCCCCGCAGATGACCGGAGCATATACATGGATGGGGTAGGTGGGATCGGGCGCGAAGACCACGTCGCCGGGTTCCAGCATGGCCAGACAAAGATGGGCGAGTCCTTCCTTCGCGCCCATGGTGACAATGGACTCCGACTCGGGATCAATATCCACATTATAACGTCTTTTGTACCAGTCACAGATTGCGCGGCGCAGATTTGGAATGCCGCGGGAAACGGAGTAACGGTGGTTGACAGGCTTTTGCGCCGCCTCAACGAGTTTGTCGACAATGTGCTGCGGTGTAGGCTGATCAGGATTGCCCATGGCCATATCGATGACATCAATGTTCTGATGACGCAGGTCACGTCTCAAATCTCCCACAACATTGAAAGCATAGGGAGGAAGACGAAGCATACGAGGAAATTCTTTCATGGCGAACTCGATGGCTGAAAGGTCGGCAAGGGGAAGACGCCGCGCAAAACGGCATGAATCAGGCACCAGGGAATATTCCCTGCTTCAAAGAAGCGTCCCTTGCGGGGGTCTCTCCGGCAGCGGCGGGCAACGTCGATGCGTGAGGAAAAAGGAAAATTCTTCTCCTTGAAGATGTGCGTTATATATAGTAGGAGATTCGGATAATTGTAAAGCGTCCGCACGACGGCGCCCGTCCGGGCATGACGGCTCTATGGCTCCATACGGAAGCCGGAAAACCGCCTGAGTGAGGTCGGTATCGCGTGCGCCTCATTTTGCGGGATGCTTGCAGGCTTTGTGGAATGCTTCACAGTCAGCAGGCGGGATGGAATCGTGACCACTTCTTTTGATGACCATGACATGAATGCCGTCGGGAATATGCCGGTCATTTTCCTCGTTGGTATGCGAGGTTCCGGCAAAACCACGCTGGGACGGGCTCTTGCGGACAAGCTGGGATGGCTGTTTGCGGATACGGATGAAATGCTCTGTGCCCGTTGCGGCAGAACCGTAAGTGAAATTGTACAGGAGGAGGGCTGGGGAGGGTTTCGCAAAAGGGAAGCGGCTCTGCTTCATGACGTGGCCCGGCCGTATACTGTCGTCGCAACCGGAGGCGGGATGATTCTGCGTGAAGAAAACCGCCGTTTCATGAAAGAAACCGGACTCTGCTGCTATCTGCAGGCTCCCGCTGATCTGCTGGCCCGCCGTTTGCGCGACGATCCCAAGGCCGCGCAGCGTCCTGCGCTGAAGGCCGGGATTGAAACACTTGTGGGAGGCGATCCTCTGCGGGCGGAAATCGTTGCCTTGCTGCGCGAGCGGGATGGACTGTATCAGAAAGCGGCTCATCGCCGGCTGAACGTCAATCAGCCGCTGGAGCGCGTGTTCGCCGCGCTGGAAGAAACTGCCCGGGAATTTGTGCGGAAATGCCGGGAAAACGAGCGGCCGGATGAGGCGGCAAGGGTTGTTCAATGAGCAGTTCCTTCGGCAGGGTGTTTACGTTGACGACCTATGGAGAATCCCACGGGGCGGGTATCGGCGGCGTTGTGGACGGCTGTCCCCCCGGACTGAAGCTGGACGAGGCCGTCATTCAGCGTGAACTCGATCGACGCAGGCCCGGCAGTGCGGGAATCGCGGGAACCTCCCGGTGTGAATCCGACGCCGTGCGCCTGCTTTCAGGCGTTTTTGGAGGAGTGACGACCGGAACCCCCATAGCCTTTCACATTGCCAACGAAAATCAGCGTTCGGGAGATTATGCCGGGCTGGCGGAGATATGGCGCCCCGGCCATGCTGATATGGGGTATGACATCAAGTACGGTTTGCGGGACTACCGGGGAGGAGGGCGTTCTTCGGGCCGCGAAACCGCCGCACGCGTGGCCGGAGGAGCCATAGCGCAGGTATTGCTGGCCGCCCGGGGCATCAGCGTCTCGGCATGCGCCGTGGAGCTGGGCGGAGTGAGCGCTTCGGAATACGGCGCTCCCGAACCGTTCGGCGCAGAGGAACGTCCGTACGCTGCAATATGCGAGGAGGTCATTCCCGTATGGGAACGCCTCACGGCTGAAACGCGCTCCGCCGGGGATACCCTGGGCGGGGTGGTGCGGGTGGAGGCCAGGGGGGTGCCTGCCGGACTTGGAGAGCCGGTATTCGATAAGCTTGATGCCGTCCTCGCCCATGCGGTAATGAGCGTGGGCGCCGTCAAGTCCGTGGAGATAGGGAGCGGGCGCGAAGCGGCGCGTATGCGCGGCAGCGAGCATAATGATCCTTTTCTTCCTCCGGAAGAGGACGGCCTGCCGCCCCGTATGGCAAGCAACCATGCCGGAGGCATTCTGGGGGGGATTTCCACAGGGGCTCCGATAATTCTGCATTGTGCCGTCAAGCCCATTCCTTCCATCTCGCTGCCCCAGAAAAGTGTCAAACGCCATGGAGAGGCTGTGGAGTTTCGTGTTGGAGGGAGGCACGATATCTGCGCTATTCCACGTGTGGTTCCTGTACTCAAGGCCATGACGGCCCTGACGATCGCGGACATGCTGCTGCGGCAGTGCCGCATGCATGTTGTGCCGGGGGGCACGGCATGAAGCAGGAATCGCTTTTGCAGGCTGTCCGGACGGATAAGGGGGAAGAGGCGCAAAACCGCGAGATGGAAGGCACGCTGGAACGCATTGTCTTTCATAACCCCGAAAACGGCTATATAGTATTCCGTCTGAAGCTTGACGGCAAGGATGATACCTGCACGGTGGTCGGAGTTATGGCCTCCCCCCAGCCGGGCGCGAGTCTGAGCGTCAGAGGGCGCTGGATCAGCCATCCAAAATTCGGACGTCAGCTTCAGATGACGGAATGCCATGAGCGCCGCCCCGCCACTACCGAAGGGATACGGCTCTTTCTGGCGTCCGGCTGCATCAAGGGCGTAGGAGAGCGGTGGGCGGAACGCATTGTCAATCGTTTCGGGACGGAAACCCTGCGGGTACTTGACGAGGATCCGGAACGTCTGCTGGAAATTCCTCGATTTGGAAAAAAACGGCTGGAGGCAGTCAAGGGTTCCTGGGCGGAACATCAGGGCGTACGGGAACTTATGATTTTTCTGCAGCCGTACGGCATAGGCCCCGCCCATGCCGTACGCATCTACAGGTTTTACGGACAGCAGGCGCTGGGTATTGTTCAGGAAAATCCCTACAGGCTGGCCATGGATATTCACGGCATCGGCTTTGCCACCGCTGACGCTCTGGCGCAGAGACTCGGTTTTTCTCCGGACAGCCCTCTGCGGGCGGAAGCCGGGGCTTTATACATGCTGCTTACGCTGACCGATGAAGGGCACATCTATTATCCACGCCAGAAACTGGTGGAGCTGACGGGAGAAAAGCTGCATATTTCCATGGGCCTTGTGGATGAGGCGCTTGACAAGCTGCGGATGGACGAGCGCATCGTCATTGAGAACCTGGGCGATCATGAAGGCGTTTATCTCATACGCAATCATATTTATGAATCCAAAATCGCTTTTTATCTGAAGAGGCTTCTGGCGTCGCCGAAATCCGTTCGTTTTCCTGACGCGAAAAAAAGCGTTCGGGAGGTTTTGTCGCGTCTGCCCATTGAACTTGCGCCGGAACAGCGCGAAGCCGTCCACGCCGCCACACGTTCCAAAGTCATGGTACTCACCGGTGGTCCGGGTACCGGCAAAACGACCATCCTCAACGCCATCATTCAAGTATTTGCCGACGCGCGGGCCAAGATACTGCTGGCCGCGCCTACCGGGCGCGCGGCCAAGCGCATGTCGGAAACCAGCGGACGTGAAGCGAAAACCATTCATCGCCTGCTGGAGTACAGTCCCAAGGAGGACGGATTCGCCCGCAACGAAAATAATCCCCTGGCCTGCGGCCTGCTGGTGGTAGACGAGGCCTCCATGATGGACACCATGCTCATGTATCATCTGATTAAGGCCGCGCCGCTTGGAACAACGCTGCTTCTGGTGGGTGACGTGAATCAGTTGCCATCTGTAGGCCCCGGCAATGTGTTGCGGGATGTCATTGCATCCGGCATGGTTCCCGTGGTGGAACTTTACGAGGTATTCCGGCAGGCGGCGGAAAGTGACATTATCTGCAATGCACATCAGATTAACAGGGGGGAAATGCCTACTTTGCGCCAGGGCAGCAGGCAGAGGACGGATTTCTATTTTTTCCGCCAGGAGGATCCCGACGCGGCTGCCGCTTTGATCGTTGATCTTGTAACCCGCCGCATACCTGAACGCTTCCACTTTCGTTCTGAAGACATTCAGGTGCTGTCGCCAATGCTCAAGGGAGCGGTGGGAGTGAACAATCTGAACAGGATACTGCAGGATGCGGTCAATCCACAGGATCTTTTCCTGATGCGCGGAGAAAGGCAGTACCGGATCGGCGACAAGGTAATGCAGATCCGCAATAACTATGACAAGGATGTCTTCAACGGCGATATGGGGACGATTATCGCTGTTGACGGAGAAGCACGGGATTTGTCCGTACGCTATGACGATCGCAATGTTCCCTATGCATGGGAAGAACTTGACGAACTGGTTCCCGCGTATGCCATTTCCATTCATAAGTCGCAGGGGGGTGAATATCCGGTGGTTGTCATCCCGCTGCTCATGCAGCATTTCGTCCTGCTTCAGCGCAATCTCGTCTACACGGCAGTAACGCGCGGCCGTAAGCTGGTGGTGCTGGTGGGCGACCGGAAAGCTCTGGCTGTTGCCGTGCGCAACAACAAGATACGCCATCGTTACACATGGCTGGCACATCGGCTGGCAGGGGAAGAGGGAACTATGCGGAAAGATATGCTGCCCGTCGCAGCGGATACAGACAACTTTTGTTCCGGAACTCAAGGTATCGACGACATGCCGTTCGAACCCGACGACTTTTCGCCTGAGGAATAATCATGTTTTCTTTCCATGTGCTGACCTTCGGCTGCAAGGTGAATCAATATGAAAGCCAGGCCCAGCGCGAAAGATGGCTGGCCGCCGGAGGTATCGAATGCGATACGCCAGAGGATGCCGATCTTGTTCTCCTGGCAACCTGCGCGGTCACGGCTGAAGCCGTGGCCGATGCCAGGCAGATGACCCGCAGGCTTGCCCGCATCGCTCCCGGGGCGCGGCTGGTGGTGACGGGGTGCGCCGCTTCCGCCGCTCCGGGGGATTTCAGACTGCCGTCACTAGCGGCACTGGTTCCGCAGACAGCCCGGGTACGGTTGCTGAAAATAGACCCTCATGAATTGCTGGAACGTGCGGAACCGCTGATTCTGCCGGAAGAAAGCTTCGTGGGGCGCCGGGAATATCCGCCATTCTGCATTGATTCCTTTCGCCGCGCCCGTCCGGTACTTAAAGTGCAGGATGGCTGTTCCCATTGCTGCACGTACTGCATTGTGCCGCTCACACGCGGCCCCTCATGCAGCAGAAGTCCCGACGCCGTTATAGAGGAGGCGGAAAGGCTGCTGCGGGCCGGATATCGGGAGATCATGATTTCCGGGATCAATCTGCGTCAATATCGTGCGAATGGAGTGAATTTCTGGAAACTGTTGCGCCAGGTGGACTCTTTGCTTGCTCCAGAATGGGCCGGGCGGGCGCGACTGCGTCTCAGCTCCCTGGAACCCGCGCAACTGGACACCGAGGGACTGGAAACGCTGGAGGCATGTACCCTGCTATGTCCGCATCTTCATCTTTCCCTGCAGAGCGGCAGCCCCGCCGTACTCGCGCGTATGGGGAGAGAACATTATGTTCCCGAGCGGGTGGAAGAGGCAATCGGGCGTGTGCGGAGCTTTTGGCCGGACTTCGGACTTGGAGCAGACATTCTGATGGGATTCCCGGGGGAAAGTGAGAAGGAGATGCAGGAAACCATCGATATGGCGGGGAGCCTGCCCTTTACGTATGCCCATGTGTTCCCTTATTCCGTTCGTCCCGGAACGAGGGCCGCATCCCTGCCTGGGCAACTGCCCAGATCCTTGCGTCAGGAACACGCGGCGCGCGTGCGCGAAGTCATCCGACTCAAGCAGGAAACATTTCTGAAGCGTCAGGCTGGGCGCTCCGTCATGCAGATTGCATTTGACGGGAACGGCAGTATCCATGGTCTGAATGACTGCTATGTCTCCTGTGAACTGACGATAAACTCTGCCTTACCCTCAGGGCACGAATTAATAACGGCGCGCCCGGTAGGATGCGGGAAGGGAAGGATTTTCGTCGAGCTTGTCACAGAGTGAGAGTTGACGTATTTTCTGTTGGAGTGACCCCTTGCCGGACTGCTGAGCACCGTGCGCAAGTTGCCCGTGCAGACGGACAGTTCAAATCATTTATCCGGAGAAAAAGGCGAAAACATGACGCTTTGCAGTATGACCGGTTATGGCCGTTCCCGGCGGGACGAGGCGCTTTTTGTTCAACAATGGGAAATCCGCAGTGTCAATGGACGGTTTCTTGATTTAAAATGGAAACTGCCTTTGTGTGCGCGCGCATTTGAGTCCGGATTCGAAAAGCTTGTGCGTTCAAAGGCGCGGCGGGGCAGAGTGGATATCTGTCTGCTGGTTCAACCGAAAGCCGGCGCGCTCCCGGGGGGGCGCTTCGACGCGCCGGCCGCATCAGCTATGCTGGCGGAACTGGAAGCATTTGCCGGATCGCGCGGCGAGGAGTTCCGTCCCGATTATACGGTTCTTCTTTCTCTGCCTCAGCTCTGGCTGGGAGAAGGCGGACAGGATGACGAAGACATGAGGAGGCTTCTGGAGCAAGGGCTGAGCGAGGCACTTGAGGACTGGAACTGCGCCCGCAGAAATGAAGCTCAGAGCCTGGCCGGGGATATCGAGTCCCGCATCATGATGATGGGGAACTGGCTGCACCGGATAGAGACACGGGCCCCCTCCATCAAGGAAGAACGCTTCGTTCTTGTCAGGGAGAGGCTGGCGGATACACTGGCCGCGCTGGGAACAGGTCTTGATGACAGTCGCTTTCTGCAGGAAATGGTGATCATGGCGGACAAGCTCGACGTCAGCGAAGAAATTACCCGTCTGCATGCCCATCTGGAGCGTCTGGCCGAATTGCTCCAGGCCGGCACAGATGCGGGAAGAAAGCTGGATTTCACGCTGCAGGAATGTTTTCGTGAAATTAATACCTGCGGCAACAAGATCCAGGATGTCGACGTATCGCGTCTGGTGGTCGATTTTAAAAATGAGCTGGAAAAGTGCCGCGAGCAGGTACAAAATCTGGAGTAGTCATGCCCGGACAATATCTGCTCAATATCGGTTTCGGTAATTTTGTTCTGGCATCCCGTGTGGTTGCCATTGTCAACCCGTCATCTTCCCCCATGCGCCGCTTGCGGGAGGACGCCAAAAATGAAGGACGGCTGGTGGACGCCTCCCAAGGGCGCAAAACCCGTGCTATACTGGTAACAGACTCCAACCATGTAATTCTGTCCGCCGTTTCCGCGGATACACTGGGACAGCGCGTGAGCCAGCTGCAGGAAGACACAAGGGAAGGAACGGAATAATGAAGAATGAAGATGTGATGCCGAATTCTCCTCGACAGGTCCGCTCCGGACTCCCGCTCATCATCTGTGCCCCCTCAGGGGCGGGCAAAACAACACTGACCAGCCGGCTTCGGCAGGAATTTCCTCTGCATTTTTCCGTTTCATGCACGACACGTCCGCCCCGCCCGGGTGAAGTCGATGGGAGAGACTATTATTTCCTGGACAGGGAAAGCTTTCTGGCTCAGAGAAGCCGGGGGATGTTCGCCGAGTGGGCGGAAGTACACGGCAATTTTTATGGAACGCCTCTGAAGCCTCTGCGTGAACGTTTGGCCCGCGGAGAGGATATGCTGTTCGATATCGATGTGCAGGGGGCGGCACAGCTGGCGCTTACGCTGCCGGAGGCTCGTTTTGTCTTCATTTTTCCCCCTTCACTGGCCGAGCTGGAAGCCAGACTGCGCAAACGCGGAGCAGATACCGAAGAGTCAATCCTCCTGCGCATGACCAACGCCCGGAGTGAAATCCGCCAAAGTCACTGGTTTGACGCCTGGATCGTCAATGATAAACTGGACAAAGCTTATGACGAGCTGCGTGCCTTTTACCTTTCCTCAACGCTTGGCCCGGCTCTCCGGCCAGGCATCATACACACTATTCTGAATGGAGCCTGATATGGCGGAACTTGTTGTCGCCCTTGATTTCAATGATGCCCTTGATGCTCTCAACATGGCTGGGGTGCTGCGTGGCCATGCTCCGTGGGTTAAAGTAGGACTTGAACTTTTCATCAGCGAGGGACCGCGCATAATCCATTCCCTTAAAGGTTTGGGGTTCAAGGTCTTTCTGGATTTGAAGCTGCATGATATTCCGAACACCGTCAGGGGGGCTGCATTGGCCGCCGCCGCGAGCGGTGCAGACATGATGACCCTGCATCTTTGCGGAGGTGAACGCATGTGCCGGGCTGCAGCAGAAGCCGTGGCCGGATTGTCCCGCCCGCCTCTGCTGATGGGGGTGACTGTTCTGACCAGCCTTGCCGAGGGGGAATTGCCCGGTTGCGCCGTCCCCCTGGAGATGTTTGCGAAAACGCTTGCCCGTGGAGCATCCGAGTGGGGAATGCACGGCGTGGTATGCTCCGGTCATGAGGTTGCGGACATAAAAAGAGCCTGCCCCGGCTTACTGTGCCTGACACCTGGTATCCGACTTGCCGGAGGAGAAGGAGATGATCAGCGCCGGGTCATGACTCCCGCGCAGGCGGTCAGAAACGGTTCCGACTTTCTGGTAGTGGGCCGTCCCGTCACCAGGGCGGCAAACCCCGCGGCGGCGGCTGATGCCGTGCGGGCTGATATGACGAGTGTTCAAACTCCGGAGAGATAAGCATGAGTCAGGAGCAGAGCGTACAGATGGAAAAGACGGCAAAGGATTTTCAGAAGCATCTTCGCGGAGTGTTTTCATCACAGGAATTACGCAAGGTTGGAACGGGAACAACTACGCGTAAAAGTGTTACCAAAACATTCTGGTATGCAGAAGAGGAGCCTGACGGAAGACTTTATGTCCAGCCTATCAACAGCAACTATGTTCCCACGGGAAATAAAAAATATATCAGTAAAGATGAACTGCTTACCAAGTTTTCACCTGAGCCGGAGTTTTATACGGAAACCGTTTATCCCAGCATGCGCAAGCTCAAGGAGACTATTGATCGTGCGGATACGGCCAGGAACAGAGGAGAAACGTTCAGTGCGGAATATGAGTATGACAATGCGCTGGCTGTCGATGTAGACAATGTGCGAGCCAATTTCGGTATTGGTCTGACTTATCTTTCCCGGGGAGAAACAGACAAGGCTCAGAATATTTTTTCTCGGCTGGTGCAGCTTGATGGAGCGTTTGCGGAAGAACACAAGCATCTGTTTAACGACTTCGGGATCAATCTGCGCAAAAACAAGATGTTTGCCGAATCGCTGGAGTATTATCTGCGGGCGCTGACATTATCCAAGCACGATGAAAACCTGTATATCAACATCGCCCGGGTTTATCTGGAAATCAAGGATATTCCCCATGCGGTGGAGTTTATCGGCAAGGCTCTGGCACTTGCTCCGCAGAGCGACGTGGCGCTTAAGTTCCAGTCATGGCTTATTGCGCACAAGCTTGTAACAGAAGAGCAGTGCCGCGCAGCCAGAGATGCCGCTGAAGCTGAACTGGCGTCAGGTGTACAGACTGGAGGAGAGGAGTTTTTGTCGAATGGATTGCATGATGAAAAGCTCGAGGAAGGGCCTTCTCCTCTATGAAAAAATGGATCTATCGCAAGCGCAGGGATGGCAGACCTGAACCCGAGGGCTGGTCCGGCACTCTGGGGGCAGTTTCCTCCCGCTTTGCATCCCTGCTCTGGCGCAGAGGAATCAGTTCGGCAGAAGATGCGGAACGTTTTATTGAGCCCCGGCTGCGACATCTTTCCCGGCCCGAACTGTGGCCGGGCATGAGAGAAGGGGCATGCCTGCTGGCCTCGGGGATACTGTCCGGAAAAAAATTTGCCGTATGGGGCGATTACGATGTGGACGGGGTTACTGCCACCGCGCTCGTATGCCAGGTACTTTCCCACTATAATATTCCGGTCACATGGCATCTGCCCCAGCGTCAGAGCGAAGGATACGGTCTGAATATTCCGGAACTTGAAAGGCTGGCGGAAGAAGGCATACAGTTGCTGCTGACGGTGGATTGCGGTATTTCCGATCGCGCCGCAGTCGCCCATGCCCGCGAACTTGGCATGGATGTGGTTATTTCCGACCATCATCTTCCTCCGGATGATCTGCCGGACGCTCCGGTACTCTGCAATCCCCAGCTCGGAGACTGCCCAAGCAAATCTCTGGCCGGCGTGGGGGTCGCCTTCTTTCTCATGGCCGAATTGAATAATCTTCTTGCGGATGCGCTGGAGCGGCCACGTTTCGATATGAAAAAGGTTCTCGATCTGGTGGCGTTGGGCACTCTGGCGGACATGGTTCCTTTGGAAGGCCAGAATCGTATTCTGGTAAAAAAGGGACTGGAAAGTATCGCCCAGGCGACCAGACCGGGGATCAGTGAACTGAAGGTGGTGAGCAAATATCCTCCCCTTGCCGAACTGGGGGCGGGACAGGTTGTTTTCCACCTTGCGCCGCGCATTAATGCCGCCGGCCGAATGGCCGGAGCACAGGAGGCTCTGGAGCTGCTGTGTGCCACGGATACCAGTGAGGCGGCGGACCGCGCGCGCAGGCTTGATGCCCTTAACTCCGAACGGCGGAATGAAGAGGAGCGAATTCTTGAAGAAGCTCTGGCTCAGGCGGAACTTCAGGTGAAAAATGCGGGACTGGTGGTCGCCGGTGACAGTTGGAACCCTGGCGTCATAGGTATCGTGGCGTCCCGCATTGTTGAAGCGCACTACAGACCAACGCTGGTACTGTGCAGGGATGGTGATGCCTATAAGGGATCAGGGCGTTCCATCCATGAGTTTGATCTGTATGCGGGACTCACGGAGTGCGCTGACATTCTGGATAGTTTCGGGGGCCACCGGATGGCGGCGGGCCTTCGGGTGCGTCCCGAACGGCTGGAGGAATTCAGACAGCGTTTCAATGAAGCGGTACTGTCGCAGCTTGGTGAGGAACTGCCTTCCCCATCGCTGATACTGGATGGCGAACTGGACTTTGCCGCCGCCTCAGATCCCATCTTTCTGAAAGAGCTGGAGCTGATGGAGCCGTTTGGAATCGGAAATCCCGAGCCGGTATTTTCTTCACCGCCGCTGCTCATCCGTCGACGCAGTCTTTTCGGTCCGCAGAAAAATCATGTCAAGCTGGAGCTGTATGACGAAAGCTGCGGCAAAACACTGTATGCCAAAGCCTGGCGTCAGGCGGACAATCTGCCTTCCAGTCTGGAGGGCCAGAGAGTTCGTCTGGCATACAGTCCTTCCATAGACAGGTATAACGGCATCGCCAACGTGGATGTACGTATCAGAGATATGGAGTTTCTGCAGAGGTGACAGATTGACATTTGCCTTGCAGGCACAATCCAGGAGGCACATGGATGAAAGTCCGTTCCGGCATGCCGGAACGGACTTTCATCGTATCATTTCCCGAAGTGGTACTTTAACTGCGAACGCCATGAAACTCAATGTTCGTGATTTCGTATGTCACCCGGCCTTTGGGGACATCAATGGTCACCTCGTCGCCAACTTCGTGCCCGAGAAGAGCCTTGCCCACGGGAGAATTGATGGAAATAGATCCATTGGAGAAATCAGCCTCGTCTGGTCCCAGCAGAGTGAACTGTTTTTCTTCCCCGGAATCGATATCCTCCACATGAACGGTTGCGCCGAAGATAATCTTGTCGCTGCGCAGCGTATCAAGATCAATAACATTGTATTGGGGAAGCTGGGATTCAATGTAGGCAATGCGCGCTTCCAGAAATCCCTGGCGTTCGCGGGCGGCATCGTACCCGGCGTTTTCCTTGAGGTCACCCTCCTCACGGGCTTCCTTGATGGCTTGAATGACAGCGGGGCGTTCTTTTTTCAGTTGTTCCAGCTCACGCTCGAGCTTCTGATAGCCCTGGACGGAAATCGGAGTACTCATAGCAAACCTCAATGCCAAAAGTGCAAAAAAAAGATGCCCGGCCTCTTCTGTAAATTCAGACCGTTAAGACAAAGGCCTGAAGAAGCGGGGCGTCAATAGCAGTTATGTAGAACTCCCAGAATACTATTTTTGATCTGCAAAGTCAAGAGCTGGAACATCCGGGACATTTACGTTTTTAATGAAGGTTGTGTTTTAATCGTTTGAAATTAAAACCAATTTTTAGAAAATCATCAAAAGAGATGAATATCTCACCATTCTGTCAGAATGCCCCGAAAAGTCGTGGAACCATGTTTGATGGCGTTGCGCGGGGCATGCTCCCCGCCCCCTCCATGCGCACTTGCTGTGCGGGGGGAGCGCATCATACGCCGCTGACGCGGCGTGCCTCCGGCGGTCAAGGATATGTTCAACAGAACTCTACAACAGAGCGTCCGTTTTTCACTACTGGACAAAAAACCCTGCATCTGCAACAATTAAAAATCCATTAAATAAAAGGAGCGCACGCGCAGGCATGAGCAACGAAGCGGAAAAAGTTATTTACTCCATGAACAGGGTGAGCAAACGTCATGGACAGAAGGAAGTGCTCAAGGATATTTCCCTGGGGTATTTCTATGGCGCGAAGATCGGTGTTCTGGGTCTCAACGGGGCGGGAAAGTCATCCCTGCTCAAAATCATGGCCGGAGTAGATCAAGCCTTTGACGGCGAAGTGGTTGTCGCCCCTGGATACAGTATCGGTTACCTGGAACAGGAACCCCTTGTCGATGAAAAGCGTACTGTACGTGAGGTCGTTGAGGAAGGCGTGCGCGAGATCGTCGAACTGGTCAGGGAATATAACGAGATTAATGAAAAATTTGCCGAACCGATGGAAGCGGATGAGATGGACGCTCTTATTGAGCGGCAGGGCAAGGTGCAGGAGCGCATGGATGCAGCCAATGCCTGGGATCTCGACTCCCGCCTCGAAATGGCTATGGATGCGTTGCGCTGTCCGCCTCCCGATACTCCGGTTTCCGTTATTTCCGGCGGGGAACGGCGCCGGGTTGCGTTATGCCGTCTCTTGTTGAGCAATCCTGATATTCTGCTGCTCGACGAACCGACCAACCACCTGGATGCCGAGTCGGTGGCATGGCTGGAACGTTATCTTCAGCATTTTCCCGGCACAGTGATTGCCGTCACCCATGACCGCTACTTCCTGGATAATGTGGCAGGCTGGATTCTTGAGCTTGACCGGGGGAAGGGAATCCCCTGGAAGGGCAACTACTCTTCCTGGCTGGATCAGAAACAGAAACGTCTTGCCCAGGAAGAAAAGGCTGATCACGAACGTCAGAAGACACTGGCTCGTGAACTTGAATGGATTCACATGTCGGCCAAGGGCCGTCATGCCAAGGGCAAGGCCCGCATCAATGCGTATGAAGCCATGCTGAGCCATGAAAGTGAGCGCCTTGCCCCAGATCTGGAAATCTATATTCCGCCGGGCCCCAGACTTGGCAAGACTGTCATTGAAGCGAAGGATCTGACCAAGAGCATGGGGGATAAGGTTCTTTTGGACAAGGCTGACTTCATAGTTCAGCCCGGCGCCATCATTGGGATTGTCGGCCCCAACGGCGCGGGCAAGTCAACTTTGTTCAGGATGCTCGTCGGCCAGGAACAGCCGGACGGCGGTACACTGAAAATCGGCGAAACCGTCAGATTCGCCTATGTGGATCAGGGAAGAGATTCCCTTACCCCCGGCAAAAGCGTCTATGATATTCTGAGTGAAGGTCACGATGTGATCAAGCTGGGCGGAAGGGAAATCAATGCACGGGCCTACTGCTCGCGTTTCAATTTCCTTGGTGCGGATCAGCAGAAAAAAGTGGATGTTCTCTCTGGTGGAGAACGCAACCGTCTGCATCTGGCCCGCATGCTTAAATCCGGGGCAAATGTCCTGCTGCTTGACGAACCCACCAATGATATTGACGTGAATACGATGCGCGCTCTGGAAGACGCACTGGAAAACTTTGCCGGATGCGTGCTTGTGGTCAGCCATGACCGCTGGTTTCTTGATCGCATAGCAACGCATATTCTCGCTTTTGAGGATGAAGGCACGGTGTGTTTCGTGGAAGGAAACTACAGTGATTACGAGGAAGATCGTCGTAAACGCCTCGGTAAAGAAGCTGACCAGCCGCATCGCATGAAATTCCGCAGACTGACTCGTTGAATAAATATATATTGATTGCATATTCCTACCGCGAGACACTCTGTAAAAGGAAATGGGGTCTCGCGGTAGGAGTTGCCCGGCTGTTTCAATATCTCAGGAGAAAGAAGTCATGCGCTATGGCAGCAGGCTTTATATGTTAGGGATTGTGTACCTTCTGCTTGCGCCGACAGCCTTTGCTGGAGAAATTTCACCGGACTGTACATTTCGCGGCGTGCCTTTGTATGGAAAAGTTAAAGTAGTTGATGTCTTTGCTGATTTTAATGTAGAAATTGTAGATGCTTTGTGTGATCTTGATGTAAAGTTTGTAGATGCCCTGCCAAATCAGTGCGGGGAATGGGAATTTGTAGATACCTTTGAAGATTTTTCCGTAAAATTTGTAGATGTATTTGGCGATTTTTCTATCTGCAATGTGGACGCCTTGCCAGGTTTGCGATGACCGGAAGGTCGCCCTCTCTGCAACATGAAATATTTCGGAGTACTAGGGGGCACGCGCAAGCCTTGTACGACGGTGTGGCAACCATGAGCGGCCCAACGCCACACGCTGTCCGTCAGTTTCCCATCTCTGACGGAATCCCACCAAACCCGGCCTTGGAACCTTTTTCAAAAGAAACGTGAGTTGATTGATCCCTGTTTCCCTGGTAGGGGGGATTTTGCGGCCGCGCGGAGGACGAGCAGGGAAATTTCGGATGACGCTCCTATGCGTATGGGAACATATCCCCACAGTCCCGTGCCGGGACTGACATGAAGTATCATGGAGTCCACAACATAGCTCCCCGAACGAAAACCTTTGTTGAGAAAAGAAATCAGGGGAAACAGGAAAAAGTACTGGCCACCATGGGTATGGCCGGACAGTTGCAGATCATAGCCAAGTTTTGCATATTCCACTGCCGCACGCGGCTGGTGCGCCATAAGAATGGTAAATCCTTCGGGGGCTCCTGCCCGCGCAGCGCGTGCATCGGGCAGGAGCAGTCCAGGATATTTTTCAGCACTTGCATCGGCCACACCGGCTACAATAAGCTTCTCACCATTCATTTCAAATGCTTTCCATTGGTTGAGCAGAACATCCAGCCCCATGTTCCGCCATGTGTCGACCCAGGGCATGAGTCCCGTGTAATATTCGTGATTACCCACAGCAATGAGCACCCCCAGACGGGCACGGAGTCTGGTCAACAGACGCATATCCTCTGTCAGAACTGCGGGAGTATTATCCACAAGATCTCCGGTAATCAGAACCAGATCCGGGGCAAGGGCATTGCATTTTTCCACCACTTTTTCCAGCCACAAGGCTTTGTAGGTTGAGCCCATATGCAGATCGCTGAGTTGGACAATACGCAGCCCATCCAAAGCACTGGGTAAATTCTTCAGATTCAGTTCCCGCTTTCTGACACGGGGTACACGCAAGGCTGACCACATGCCTGTACCGGCAGCCAGGGCACTGATACAGAGCAGCAAAAAGACGGACTTTTCTCCCATGAGGGCAGATAGGGCATCTTCCACCCAGTCTAAAGAGAAAATTTCACCGCAAACTTGAAGCAAGAGAAGACAGATATCTCGCAGAAAAGTCAACGATCCCAGCAAGATAAAAAGTGTCGACGCATAGCCGCCGATCCGCATCCAGTAGAAGGGATATCCTGCCGCACGTGTTACCAGCAGACGCATAATGGATATGGATTGGGATAATGCAAGTATTAATATAAAAAATCCCCACTTTTCCCATAAGGAAAATGGCACATTCCACAGCAGTCGCTGCGCGATGTAAAGCGCGAGGCAGAGCATAACCATGGTGCTGAAACCAAAAAACATTCTGTTGCGGGAATAGGCCATGGCTGCTCCTGCACAGGATTTAAGGGTACCCTGTCGTTGAAAATATATGTTGACCAAATGCTATGTTCAGCTTTGCAATCTGCTCTCTTCCGCGTATACTCTATGGAGAGTTACAGACATTTTCAAACTGAAGTTTCTCGCGGATTGAGTACCAGATGCCTGTTGAAAAAGGCGCCGGCTTTCGCAGGCGCCCTGAGAAAAGGAAAAACTTTCAAGAAGTGAATTGCTCTTGCTCCAAAGTCAAGAAGGTTCAACCGCATCATTTGGCTTTGTCAGCAGCTTCTTAATATGCCTTGATATACTCATCCAGGCTTTCCGCCGAACAGTTGCGACTGACCCAGAATGCGGAAGCCCATACCATCAGGGCGGTCGCCTGTGTATCGTCCAGCCTTTTCAGTTTTGTTTCCAGACTGGAACGACTTGCACCATGCTTTACATGCAGATTGCTCATGTCGCATGCGTCAAATACTCTGAGCAGAAGATAGGAGAGCCGCGTGTTTTCCGGTGAAAGCCGGGTATCTTTATAAGACTCCACAATAGTTTTCAGTTCGGATGGGGTAAACATATTTTTCAGTGAGGATATGGCGCGGAAAAAGGTATCAACCGCCCACGGCAGGATAAATTCCGCCCCGGCACTTTTGGTGCGGAAATAGTCTTTCAGCCATTTTTCCTGTTCATTGTTGATGCGCGCGGCTACCTGGGGCATGCGGCTTTCCTTGTTTGAGCAAGTCGTCTATGTCTGCTGCATTTTTTTATGAAACAATATCCTTTTCATCTACACGCATTTCTCGAAAAACTCAAGACTTTCTCCAGACGCGATCATCTTGCGGGGCATGTGCCTTTACTCCCGGAATGCGCGCTGAAATGACAACTGCCGGCAGGCCCGCTGGCATGACGGATACAGACGGTCAGGGACGTTCCGCGCAGGGCAGGAGGGGACGCCTGCCGGCCAGATATTCTCTGAAATCAGCGATGGCTCGGTCGTGATCGAAACACAGAGGAGAGGGAAGGTCATCCAGCGGATAGAACGCGACCGCCGCCGCGTCATCTCCAGCTCTGAGCTGTTCCGGGTGTTCGGTATGGCCGACAAAGGTCACTGTCATAGTATGAAAACGAGGATCGCGATCCGGGGCGGAATAAACGCCGAGAATGCCGTCCAGAATCACATCGAGGCCGCTTTCCTCTTTCATTTCGCGTACTGCGGCGTGTTCGACACTTTCCCCTTCTTCCACGAAACCGCCGGGAATGGCCATGCCCAGGGGGACATTTCCCCGGCGGACAAGGATAACACCGCGCGCAGGATCATGGACAATAACGTCAGCCGTCGGAAAGGGATTGCGGTATTTGCTGACCACGGCGCCACACCCGGGGCAAAGAATGGGATTCATATATTCCTCCAGAGAACGGGCAATATCGATGGAAACATCATGTGCATGGTAATTTCGACGGAAGATTTACTCCCGCATCTGTTCCATGTTTTCCAGATAATATCCCGCCGCAAAAAGCCGTTCGGCCTCCAGGGCTCCAGCGCGCAACAACTCAAGTTTCCCTGCTCCCAGGGGGCGTACTATGGTGGATGCCTTTCCCCCCATAGGACGGGGAGGCAAATCAAGTACCAAATCCACGGCCTCAACAAGCTCAGAACTCAGATCTGCCGCGTCAGTAACGGCAGGCTGTCCGCTGATGTTTGCACTGCTGGAGACAAGTGGGCAGCCTACCTGCATGGCAAGTTCACGCGCGACGGCATGAGGACTGATCCGTACGGCAATATTTCCCGATCCTCCTGTCAGCAAAGGAGAAAGATGACGGCGGGCCTCCAAGATAAGTGTCAGAGGCCCCGGCCAAAACCGGGAAGACAAATCTGCTATATCCTCCCATAGTCCGGAGGAGGGAGCTGCGATGGAATCAAGCTGCTCGAAGTCTGCCACGATGAGCGGCAGAGGCATGGCAAGAAGACGTCTTTTACTCCGGAATACGCGGGAAATGGCTTCCTCGCTATCGTAGCGGCAGCCAATGCCGAAAAAGGTCTCTGTCGGATAGACAATCAAACCGCCCGAACGCAGGATATCCGCGGCCTGCCTCAGCAGTCGGCCCGCAGTTTCAGTGCAGGGCATTGCGTTCTGAGTCATGGACCTGTCTCCTTGTGCTTGCCATGACAAAGGCTCTGGCGTAGCCTTCCGGCATGAGCCTCAAGCCTTTGCATATTATTTCGGTGGGAAGACCCCGAGCCGTATTCTGGCGCGATGCCGCGAACCATTATATGGAACGGATCGGCCGCTGGCGAACCGTTACAGAAAACGTCATCAAAGATGCCGATGCGGCGCTGCCCGCTGAGCGCAGAAAAGAGGAAGAGGGAAAACGCATTCTTGAGGTCCTTTCCGGACGTGATATTGTTGTATGTCTTGATGAAAAGGGACGTGGCATGTCTTCGCGCGAATTCTCCCGCTTCCTTGAAGAATTGTCGCGTGACGCCAACCGTTGCCCCTGCTTTATTCTCGGGGGACCGTTTGGCCTGGCGGAAGCCGTGCGCGCCAGAGCCAGGCATCTGATATCTTTCGGCCCGCAGACTCTGCCCCACGAGCTGGCGCGTGTCGTTCTTCTGGAACAGCTGTACCGCGCGGAGTCGTTGCTGCGCAATACCCCCTATCATCATGACTGACTGCCTTCTTCCCGACCGGACATGCGCGCCAGTTCAATGCTGCGTGCATCAGCGTCCAGTATTTCACACCGGGTAAAAGTTTCGTCGCCATCCTCTTCTTTCATGACACGAAAATGGCGTTCCGCTCTTGCAGCAAGCTGTGGCCAGTGAGTAATGATGAGCATCTGGCGGCGGGCGGAAAGTGCGGCCAGTCTGTCCGCCACACGGTTCAGTGTCAGGCCGCCCACACCGGCGTCAACTTCGTCAAAGATAAGTGTGGCATCTTCTCCTCGAGCCTGAAGACTGACCACCGCCAACAGGAAGCGGGAAAGTTCACCTCCAGAGGCAATACGATCAAGGGGCTGCGCCGGCTGGCCGGGGTTGGGCGCCCACATCAACCGAACCCGCTGTTCAATGCAGGGAGGCACCTTTCCCACCGCGGGCCATATTTCATGTTCCGTCAGCTCCGGTTCCACATGAACGCGCTCGGAAAAGCCCAGTCCGGCAAGCTCTTTTTCCAGGGCCCGGCAGAAAAGCTCAGCAGCTCGCAATCGTGCGGCATTACATAGTTCAAGTGTCAGGTGAAGTTTTTCCGCTGCCTCGGCAACACGTTTTTCCTGACGATGAAGATCCAGAGCAGAGGCATCCAGAAAAGAAAGATTGGCTGTGATTTCTTTTTTCAACTCGAGGATTTCGGGCAGAGAACGCCGCAGCTTTCTCTTCAACTGAGCCAGTGCATAAAGGCGCGATTCAATATCTTCGGGATCAACGGCATCGAAATCCTCTCCCAGCGAAGGAACGGTTCTGAATCTGCGATCCAGCTCTGCAGCTTCTTCTCTGAAGTTGATCACGGCATCACGCGCTATCTGCAGATCGGACGTGTCTTTTTCATTATGGAGTTCACCACTCAACTGTTCAAGCAGACGCTCGAGCTGGCCAAGCAGGTCCAGCAGGCCGGCACTCTCCGCGCCTCGCATGATTTCCAGCCCCCGCTCATAATGCCCGCGTACCTGCTCCACCCCCCGCACTTTTAGTTTCATGGCTTCCAGTTTTTCCTCCTCGCCATCCAGGGGAGCCACTCTTTCTATTTCCTTCTGCTGCATCTCCAGGAGTTCGCGACGTTCTTCCAGCTCGCGGATGCGCTCCCGCATCATGTGAAGTTCTTCCGCCGCCCCTTTCAGCTCCTTTACTGCGGCATCTTTGCGGTGAGGGAGGTCCGGATCGTCCAAAAAGGCGTCAACCAGCTGGGCCTGATAGGAGGGTAGCAGAAGACGCTGCTGACCGTGCTGTCCGGCATGAAGCACAAGTGCGGGGCGCATGGCACGGATTACATCCTGAGAACTCAGATCGCCGTTGAGGAAAAAACGGCTTCGCCCTGTTCCTGCAAGCAGTTCACGGCGCAGAACAATATCTCCGTCTGAACCGGAAAACAGAGCCTCAACCTGAGCCTTCTCTTTGCCCGGGCGAACCATTTCAGCTTCCAGCTTTTCACCAAGCACAAAGTTGATTGCCTTGAGAATAAAGCTTTTCCCCGCGCCGGTTTCTCCGGTCAAAGCATTCATGCCTGAAGAAAATTCAAGCTCCATGTCCTCAATGAGCGCAAGATTTCGTATCCGCAGATATTCAAGCATGCCGCTATCCTTGCCCGCTGCCTTCACTTTGGCCGCTGAATTTTCAGTTTAGCGTCTTTTCAGACGCGGGTCGAGGAGATCCCGCAGGCTCTCTCCGAGAAGGTTATACCCCAGCACGGTTACCAGAATGGCAAGACCGGGATAAAGAGAAAGCCACGGGGCGATTTCCAGCACATTCTTGCCATCCATCAGCATGTTGCCCCAGCTTGCCATGGGAGGCTGGACTCCGAGTCCGAGAAAGCTCAGCGATGATTCCACCAGAATGGCGCCTGCTATTCCCAGCGTGGCGGAAACCAGCACCGGCGCCATGGCGTTGGGCAGAATGTGGACAAACAGAATACGCCGGGCGGGCGCTCCCGCGACCTTTGCCGCTGCTATGAAATCGCGCTCGCGCAGGCTGAGTGTTTCGGCTCGTACCAGGCGGGCCACCCCCATCCAGGATGTGAGACCGATGACAATCATAATATTGTTCAAACTGGGTTCAAGAAAGGCGATAACAGCCAGAATGAGAAAAAAGGAGGGGAAACACAGCATGACATCCACGCCGCGCATAATGACTTCATCCACCAGCCCTCCGAAGTACCCTGCCAGAAGCCCCAGGATGATGCCGATAGCTGTGGAGATGCCCACTGCAACAAAACCAACCCATAATGAGACGCGCGCGCCGTACAGCATGCGCGACAAAATGTCCCTGCCAAGCTCGTCCGTACCCAGAGGGAAGGCAGAGCAGGGCGCCTGCAGAATAAAGTCCAGGTGCAGCACATCGGGATCATAGGGGGCCAGCCAGGGAGCGAACAGAGCAAGCAGGCTCATGCCCAGAACAATAAGCAGTCCCGGGAGCAGCAGGCTCTGTTTTCCGAACAGCGATTTCATGCTGCCTCCGAAGAAAAAGCCCGCGCGCCATTCCGGATACGCGGATCGGCCAAGCCGTAACCGATATCGGCCAGCATATTGCCCAGCAGAGTGAGGACAGCGCCAAAAACCAGGTTTCCCATAATCAGGGGGTAATCCCGGGCCATAACGGCGCCATAGAAAAGCTGTCCCAGACCTGGCAGGGCAAACATGGTTTCAATGATCACACTGCCGCCGATAAGTCCGGGAACGGAAAGCCCCAGCATGGTGATAACGGGCAGCAACGCATTACGCAATGCGTGACGAAAGATTACCCTGTTCATCGGCAGGCCCTTGGCTCGTGCGGTAAGAATATAATCCTGTCGCAGCACTTCCAGCATGGAAGAGCGCAGAAAACGTGACGTGCCCGCTATGCCGCCCACTGTGCCCACAGCAATCGGCAGGGCCAGATGCCATGCCACGTCCAGCGCCTTGTCCAGCGGGGTCAGATGGGCAAAGTTCATGGAGGTCAGACCGGACAGGGGGAGTATGCCAAGATCGATGCCGAAATACAGCATAAGCAGCAGTGCCAGCCAGAAACCTGGCATGGCAAAGCCAAGGAATACAAGTACAGTCAACGTCTTATCGACCCATGTTCCCTGCCTGACAGCGGAAACAATACCCACGGGCAGAGCAATGATCAGCGTCAGCGCCAGGGAAGCGACATTCATTCCCACAGTGAGCGGCAACCTTTCCATAATCTTGTCGATGACAGGCCGCGCATCGCTGGACAGCGAGATGCCGAAATCAAAATGAAGCAGCCGTGTAAGCCAGTCAAAATACTGAATAAGCAGGGGGCGATCAAGTCCATAAATAGCATCCAGCCGTGCGCGCACAAGCTCCCCTGCCAGGGGATTGAGGCTGGTCTGCATATCTGTGGGGGAACCAGGGGCAAGATGAATCACCGCAAAGCTGATAAGGGTAATGCCCCACAGAATAATGAGCATCCATATTGCTTTGCGCAACAGACGAACAACAAGGGCGGACACCTTTCCTGCCTCACATTCCATATCTACATAGCGCCCTGACTGATGTCACGGCGCATCCACTCTGCGACTTCACGCACTTCATGCCCCCATGCGGAGGGAGTCAATCGCACGGTCAGGAACTGACGATATACGTCATCCAGCATATCCAGGCAGCTTTCAATGAGGTAGATTTTTTCCAGAAACAGCGCATCTGGATCGTCACCTTCCTCACTTTTTGCCACCTGCGGAGTGCGCAATGAACCGATACTGAAATCATCTGCCCTGAGAGTTACCTGCCAGTTCATGCCGTCCTTTTCCAACCGGGCCAGAGCGCGGACGACCAGTTTGCCCGTCAGCAGCCCCAGCCGGGCTTCCCGAAGAGGTGAAAGGGAGCCTGAAACGGAAGCGGTTTCCCTGTTGTCTCCTTCACCTCCACGTACAACAACGCGCTGCTCCATATTCAACGAAAAGGGCTCCCCCGCTTTCGCCGTTCCCTTGCTCATTCTGAACAAGCCGTTTGAAGTTTCGCTTTTGTACCATAACCAGGTCAGAAAATCCTGCCCCAGTATAAGATCCGTATTTTCCCCGATATAAGAGGCTTCAGCCATGGCGTTTATCATCCTTATAAAAGCTATACGGATTACAGGAAGCGTGTAGCTTCCACCTCATCCAGGCGGGTTGAAACATCTTCCCCCAGAAGGGAGAGGGCAAGCCCATATGGCAGCATCTGCTCGATATGCAAATCAAAAGTACGGGTGAACAGATCCTGGAACAGCTCGATAAGCTTGCCCTGAGTAGAGGCAAGATAAATTTTGGCTGTCTGGGTATTCCATACCACCTGAAATTCAGATGGAATGGGCAGAAAGCGGCCGCGCAGACGCAGCTTGACCTGTTCGGCTATCTCTTTTTTCCTTTCACGCGCAACGAACTTTTTCCCGAACTCCCTGATACGCTGTTCTTCTTCCTGAAGCGCTATCCTGGTGTGTTTCCTGAGGACGGCAGGGGGAATGCGTCGGGTATCCACTCGCAGGGAGAAAACAAGATATTCCGCTTTTTCTGGAGGGCTGAGCCTCCATGCGGTATCCAGCATGTCGTCGAAGTTAACCCAGCCGAATGATCGTTCTTCCGGAATTTCATCTATATCCTGAAACGCGAACTGCCGCAGTTTTTCAGGGACTGCCGCCCACAGATCCGCCGGGATTTCATCCACAATGCGAAAGCGGGTGAAGCTGGTGCTTGATTTCAGAAAGCTCATGATGCCCCCATAAAAATGCTCCACGGCAATCTTCGCCTTGCCGCGATTATCGTATTTATGGTGCAGAATACGTCAAGCGCCTTTCAGGCGCAAGGCTGGAGCCTTCCGCCCGGGAGGAAGCCGCAAAGCAGAGACGGGTAAGGTAATGCGCGGCATGGAAGGGGGGGGACGAGGAGCGGCCAAATGTCTCGCAAAGCGCGGTCGAGAACGGCGAAGCCACGCGAGATGAAGCGTAATACCCCAGGATATTTTTTATGTAATACTTGAAGTTTTTTCGTGAGAAGAACCTTCGCCGGCCATGCCCCGACAAGTTATCATGCAAGACGTACACCATGGCTCAGTAGCATCGGGATAGTGGCGTTGAATAATCTTCCTTTCGATGTTTCTCTCATGAAAAATCGAAACCCGTCGCCTATACGGCTATCGACAACTTTCGAAAGCCGCTCCGATCACCCATATAACACATTGAATTTAAATATAATATTGTATTGTTCGCCCCTATTTTACCGGCATTTTAAATGTCTCATAATGTAAATTATGTAAACTTTTAAAACATGAATGCCCTCTCACTCTTACTAGTCCTGCCAGATACCGAACTTGCTCCCTTGCGAGCTTTGCGCTACTTGTTTGCCATGAAAACTGTACACATAAAAATGCTGTTAAAAATAGTTGTCACGGCTGCCTCTCTGTCAGTCTTTCTTGTTCCTCCCTCAGCTCTGGCACTTCCGCGCAGCTTGACTGAACTGGAGGATATTCCTGATGCACTCACCCAGACGGGGATCGGGCATGGAGATATCCCTTCCATCAACAACTATGCCGTTTTACCCATGAATGAAGCTCTGATGAGCCTCGAGCCAGACGATCCTGTCTTTATTGTCCCCCTGCCCGATGCGGTACACATCTATCCTCAGAAGGTACTGGTCTGGCATGAGGTGGTAAATGAAGTCATCAAGGGAGAACCGTATTGCATCTCCTATTCACCTCTCAGCGGTTCTCTTGCTGTCTATTATGCAAGGGCTGAACAGCAGAACCTCATTTTTGACGCAGATGGGCGGTTGTTTAACAGCAATACTACCCTGATAGATCGCAATACCGGAAGTCTTTGGTCGCAGATATGGGGAATGGCCTTTGACGGTCCTTTAAAAGGAACCGGTCTGGACATTCTCCCATGCTACTGGACACGCTGGAAATATGCGCGAGAGGTATATCGTGAGAAAGAAAATGTTAAAGTAATGCAGACGCCACGGGGAGGATTTCGTAATTACAATCGTGATCCCTATGGTTCCTATCTTATTCCGGGGGATAATTATTATAATGATGAACGCATCCTGTATCCCCTTCAGCGGCTTGATAGTCGGATGTATCCCAAAACTCAGGTTATTGGTCTTGAAGTTGATAAGAATCTCATTGGGATCGATATTAATTATGTCCGCAAACGGAAGGTCGTGAATTTTTTTTCCGGCTTAGTGCCTCTGGTGGCCATCCACGATGAGAAACTTGATGTCGCACGCATTTTTGTGCGCAGTATTTGGGACGGCAGGCCACCTGCTCTCTTTACTTGGAAGGATGGACAAATTCAGGATATCATGACCAGAAGCATCTGGAACGCTCAGGGGCAGTGCGTGCAGGGCAACCTGCAAGGTGCTTTCATGACGGAAAAATTCGGCATTTATGCATTCTGGTTTGCCTGGGCAGCAGCCAACCCGGAAACAGACACCGTACCGGGCGCATCCGTTGTGCCGGATAGTGCGCTGGAATTCGGGAATATGGCTGGAAAGGTGCTTCCATAGAGTATGTCGCAACCTCCTGCTGACGCGGCTCGACCTTGTCGACATGAGCTTTGCGCGCAAAATGCTGCGGCTAGGGAACTCGCCACGCCCGCTTCTCCGGCGGTCAAGGCTCCAGAGGTTGCGTTCATATGGAGAAGAAAAAGGTGGAGTTCCCCGTAAACGGACTCCACCCTTGCTTTTTGATTATATCAAGAAATAGAAATTAACTACATTCCAGAACAATATCCTTTCTTATTCCTCTCTTATTCCTCACGATATGTGGCAGACTGAGCCGACTTCTCACTGACGGTCACACTGTATAATTCCACAGGAGACCCCGCCAGAAGGGGAGTCATCTGCTTCCATATATGCCGGGCAAGGTTCTCCGAAGACGGATTGATGACATCAAATGGAGACATTTCGTTCAGGATGTGGTGATCAAGCTGTTCCAGCACTTCCCTGAATATTTTTTTCAGCTGTGAAAAGTCCATGGCCAGTTCTGTGTCCGGAGTCAGCTCTTCTCCGCGTACAGTGAGTTCTGCACCATAGTTATGGCCATGCATGTTTTCGCATTTGCCATGGTAATGGCGCAAGGCATGTGCAGCAGAAAATTCGCCGCGCACGGTGAGATACCAGACGGGGGTTTTCATATATCCGCTCCTGCAGTTCAGACTTCCAGAGCCTGCTTGCTTTTTATCCATTCTTCAATGTCTCTGTGGAACTGAGGACCGGACTGGACACGCCAGCGAGGTCCCAGTTCCATGACACAATATTTCCCATCCAGTGTAAAATGGATCTGCACCTGTGACGTCCCTTTATGCTTGTCCAGAATAGTTTGAAATTCGACAATGTCTTCCTGCCTGGTGCACTGGGGAGGATATGGGATCAAAACGGGATGTTCGCTCTCGGCACAGGCGTCAAGCAGAGTTCTTGCGGAATCTCCCAGCAGCTTGACTTCCTTGACGGAATCTTCCGTATCCTCGTCTTCGTCGAAAGAGTTTTCGTCTTCTTTCAGATCTGCTGTGGCGGTCAGCTCAATGAGCGCACGATCGGCATTCAGAACTTCTCGCAACGATGCGTATGTCTTTGGGAAAAAAGTGACCTCACCATGACCGGTAAGATCTTCAATTTGAACAAATGCCATGCGATCGCCCTTTTTAGTCAGGATTTCCCGCACGGATGTTACAAGTACCCCAACCTTCACCTGCCCTTTGGCATCCCGCACCTCTTCCAGAGTACTCAAACCGAGGCGCAGCATGTCCCGTCGGAAAGGCTGGAGAGGATGACTCGTCAGATAAAAGCCAAGAGATTCCTTTTCAAAGCCAAGGCGCTGATCGTCATCCCATTCCGGCGTATCCTTTTCCGGGCAGTCGAATCCTATGCCGCCCGCAGGACGCTCTTCCTTGACCGGAGCGAAGGCCAGCAGAGAAGCCTGATTGGACTGTTTTTCCTTCTGCTTCTTCTGAGCACGGGCCACGACCACGTCAAGGCCGGCCAGCAATCCGGCACGGCTGACATTGAAACAGTCGCAGGCTCCGCCTTTGATCAGGCTTTCAAGAACACGCTTGGTCACCTTGCGCAGATTGACACGCAGGCAAAGATCAAGCAGAGATTTATATTCCCCCCCCTGCTCCCGCGCGCTGACAATTTCATTAATGGCTTCATCGCCCACGTTCTTTATCCCGCCCAGTCCATAGATAATCGCCTCACCATATGCGGAAAACGCCCGGTAACTCCGCTGAACGTCGGGCGGCATAACTTCAATCCCCATATCACGACATGCAGCGATATATTTAAGGATTTTGTCCTGGTTTCCAATTTCCGAACTGAGCAGCGCCGCCATGAATTCCACTTTATAGTAAAGCTTGAGAAAGGCCGTATGGTAGGAAATCAGCGCATATGCGGCGCTATGGGCCTTGTTGAACCCATACTCGGCGAACTTTTCCATAAGATCGAAAATTTCATTCGCCTTACCTTCCGGCACATCGCGGGAAAGCGCGCCTTCCAGAAAAATACCACGCTGCTTGGCCATCTCCTCCGGTTTTTTCTTGCCCATGGCGCGGCGCAGCAGGTCTGCCCCTCCCAGCGTATATCTCGCGGTAATCTGGGCGATTTGCATTACCTGTTCCTGATAGACGATAACTCCATATGTATCTTTCAGGCAGTTTTCGAGTTCCGGCAGAGGATAGGATACCTCGATTTCTCCATGTTTGCGCTTGATGAACTCGTCAACCATACCTGAATTGAGCGGACCGGGACGATACAGCGCCAGCATGGCTATGAGGTCTTCAAAACAGTTGGGCTTAAGCATGCGCAAGTATTTGCGCATCCCTGAACTTTCCACCTGAAAGATGCCATCCGTATCTCCCTTGGTGTAAAGATCATACACGCTGAGATCGTTCAGCGGAAGATTATCCAGATCCGGGACCTCCTTGCCCTGCCGCTCTATATTCTCCAGTGCCCGGTGGATGAGTGTCATGGTACGCAGACCAAGAAAGTCGAACTTGACCAGGCCGACCTTTTCCACATTCTTCATGTCGAACTGAGCTACAAGTTCGTCTTTTTTTCCTTTGAACAGCGGAAGATAATCGTCCATGTCCAAATCGGCCACGACCACGCCGGCGGCATGTGTGGAGGCATGTCGGGACAGGCCTTCCAGACGCATGGAAATATCAAAAAGCTTCCTGATGGATGGGTCGGTTTTATACAGTTCAGCCAGTTCAGACACTTCGGCCAGGGCCTTTTTAAGGGTCATCTTGAGATCGGCGGGAATAAGCTTGGCAATGCGGGAGGTATCATTGAAGGACATGCCAAGCGCCCTGCCAACATCGCGCACCACCGCCTTGGCCTTCATCTTTCCAAATGTGGCTATCTGGGAAACTTTGCTCTTCCCATACTTGTGCGTTACATATTCAAGCACCTCCAGCCGCCTGTCTTCGCAGAAATCCACATCGATATCAGGCATGCTGATACGTTCAATATTCAAGAATCGCTCGAAGAAAAGATGGTATGGCAGCGGATCAAGATTGGTGATGCGCAGCGACCATGCCACAACGGATCCCGCAGCCGATCCGCGTCCCGGACCTACCGGGATCCCGTTGTTCTTGGCCCAGTTGATGAAGTCCTGCACAATAAGGAAATAGCCGGGGAATCCCATGTCACAAATGACTTTGAGTTCCATTTCCAGGCGTTCCCGATACACTTCCGGGTTGATTTTGTCCCTGTCAGGATGTTTGCGCATCCTCTGCTCCAGACCTTCCCGCGCCAGACGGCAGAATTCCTGATCCAGAGTCATTCCCTCAGGCAGATCATATACAGGAAAATGATAAGGCGGAGCATGCATCTGGATTTCCAGCCCTGCGCACAGCTCAGCGATTTTCACCGTGTTGGAGACAGCTTCCGGCACATGAGAAAACGCGGTCTGCATTTCTTCTGCCGACTTGTAATACAAATCCTTGGCATCGAACCGCATGCGCTTGGCGTCATCAACTTTGGCCTGGGTCTGGATGCAGAGCAGAATATCATGGGCTTCAACATCGGCAGCTTCCAGATAATGGCAGTCATTAGTGGCCACCAGGGGCAGCCTGGTGGCATCCGCCAACTCCAGAAGTTTTCCATTGAGCCGATCCTGCTGGGGAAGCGTATTGGATTGAACCTCCAGATAAAAGCGCCCGGGATAGATGGAGGAATATTCCTTTGTCAGCGCAATGGCATCCTCAAAGGTTCCTCCTCCGGGAATAAAACGATTTTCTCCCAGCAGTGTGCGGGGAATTTCTCCGGCCAGACAGGCCGACAGCGCGATGATTCCCTCACTGTGCCGTCGCAGGATATCCTTGTCCACACGTGGCTTGTAATGAAAGCCTTTCAGCCAGCTTTGGCTGACCATGTGCAGGAGATTCTGATAGCCGATGCTGTTCTGGGCAAGCAGAATAAGGTGATGACGGACTCTGGCGAATTCTGAACTGCAGTCGGTATGATCGCGGGTGACATACACCTCGCATCCCATGATCGGATGAATGCCCACATCATGGCAGGCTTTGTAAAAATAGGCGGCTCCGAACATATTTCCATGATCGGTGATAGCCGCGGCGGGCATACCGAAATCCTTGGCCCGTCTGCACAAATCCTCAATACGAATGGCTCCATCCAGGAGGCTGTATTCGGTATGGCAGTGCAAGTGAACAAAATCGGACATGAGAAAGTTCCCGTTACAAAATTCGTGGTAATGCTGATGTGGAGAGTCTAGCACAGGGCCGTATGGGGCACAATCGTCCCGGGTGGCGTGCCTCTTGCCCTGAACTACCCGGGACTATATGCTAGGAGAACATCATGAGGAATTTTTTATGATTGAAGAATTGATGGGCAGTCGCTGGGGCGGTTATATGGTCATGGCGGTTCTGCTGGGGGGCGTCGCCCTGCTGCTGCGCTTTTTGTATGGTCCGCACGGTATTCTGCGCGATCCCCGGTGGGATGAGGAAAATCGACGCATCAGAGCGGAAGAAGAAGCTGAACGACAGGCTCGAAAGGAGCGCTTTCAACTTGACATGCAGTATCCGCCTGCCCGGGACATTTCCCTTTCGCCGGAGCGCCTTCTTGCTTTTGATGAGCATTGTTCCCTTTTTCGGAGTTATGCGGCGAACTTTATCACAAACAGAACTGAGGATGCGCCCATCCGCCTTAAGGAAGCACACTCGCTCCGTGTCTATACCCATGTGGAGAATATAGTTCGAACCGAGCACCTGCCGGACGATATCGCCCGGGCGGGACTGCTTGCCGGTCTGTATCACGATTGCGGACGTTTTCCGCAGTTTTGCCAATATCGCACCTTCGTGGACGCAGCATCGGTCAATCACGCACATCTCAGCCTAAAGGTACTGAAGAAAAAAGGCTTTCTGATCGGGGAAACGCCGCGAGTACGAGCACTCGCGCAGACCGCCGTACTCCTGCATAACCGCAGTGTTCTTCCTGAGCGTCTGACGCCGGACGCGCGCCTGGTAACGGACATGGTGCGTGATGCCGACAAGTTGGACATCATTTCAATCATGGTGGCGCATTTTGAACAGGCCCTGCCTGAAAATGATGCTGTTTTTCTGCATGTACAGAACAGGCCGGAAGCCTGTTCTCCGACAGTAATCAGAGATGTACTTGCCGGGCGGGTCGTATCCTATCGCGATCTGCATTATGTCAATGATTTTCGTCTGCTGCTTGGCACCTGGGCCCATGAACTGCGTTTTCCCATCACACGGAAGATGCTGCGTGCAAGCGGACATCTGGAAAAAGTATTTTCCGGGCTTCCTGATACGCCGGAGATTCGAGCCTCCGTTGCCTTTCTGCGGGGGGTGCTGAACGAAGCCCCTCAGGAGACGGCCGTGTCAGGAGGAAGCAGGAGAGTCTCCCGATGAAAATTCTCGCATTTGGTGATGTGGTCGGCAAACCGGGCAGACAGGTTCTGAAAAAACATGTCGTGTGTCTGAGGCGTGAACTTGCCGTTGACTTTGTATTTGCCAATGGTGAAAACGCGGCTGGAGGAATTGGTCTGACCCGTGAAACCCTTGATGAAATCCTTTCCTGCGGAGTTGACGCAGTGACTGGAGGCAACCATATCTGGAAGCACCGGGAACTCTGCTGCCGTATGGACAGCGACGCGCGTGTCCTGCGCCCGGCAAACTATCCGGATGCTCCGGGCAGAGGATACGCCGTTTATACCCTTGCCGACGGACGTGAGATCGCTCTGTGCAACCTGCAAGGTCTGACGTATATGGAGCCTCTGCCCTGTCCTTTTCGAACTGCGTTTGACTGGGTCAGGGAACTGGACGAATCCGGCGCAACCAGAATCAGACTGATTGATTTTCACGCCGAAGCGACAAGCGAGAAGAAAACTCTCGGGCTTGCCTTGGATGGAAAAGTCAGCGCTGTTCTGGGAACCCACACCCATGTGCAGTGCGCTGACGCACAGATACTGCCGCAAGGCACAGCGTATCTTACAGATCTGGGAATGTGCGGAGTAGAGGTTTCCTCACTCGGGATGGATGCAGCCCTGACGCTTGAGCGGTTTTTGTCCAGGCGACCAGTTTCGTTTAAGGCGGCATCAGGTCCGCCCTCTCTTAATGGGGCGTTTCTTGACATTGATGATGAAAGTGGACTGGCACGGGAGATCAGGCTTATCCGTCTTGATACGCCTGATCATATCCGCGCGAGGTCAGACCAGCAGGAAATGCATTCCGCCACGGCATAGAAAAATGCAGGATAAAGTCATCCTCCAATATGGAGATAAAATCTGCCGGGTCAGAGCGGAGAAGCATGCCGGTCCTTTTCAATCATAAAAATGTTCTTGCCGTACCGAATACCAGAAACTTGCGGGATAGCGCGTTATGCCCTATCCTGATCGCTGCTTCATGAACAAAATGCATCAACTGACAGGTGGATTCACATGCGTAGACTCATGGCAGCTAACTGGAAGATGTACAAAACCTCTGAAGAAGCTGCTGCAACTATTGAGCATTTGTCAAAGCTGCTGGGAGGGAGCGCCCCTGCCGGAAGCGAAATTCTGGTTTTCGCGCCGTTTACGGCACTGGAGGCTGCGGCAGCAGCAATGCGTTCGCTGCAGGGCGGCTATATAGGCGCACAGAATATGTATCCGGCGGAAAATGGAGCTTTTACCGGAGAAATTTCACCAGACATGATCAGGGCAGCCGGAGCCTCATGGGTGCTTGTCGGACACTCTGAACGGCGTCATCTGCTGGGAGAAAACGATGAATTCATCGGAAATAAGCTGCGATTTGCACTGGAGAAAGGCCTTGATGTCATGCTGTGTGTGGGAGAAACACTTCAGGAACGTGAAAACGGCGAGGTGTCTGCCGTACTGGAACGCCAGCTTTCCCGCGCGCTGACCGAGGTGCCGGAGACGGCGATAGCCCATCTGGCTGTAGCCTACGAGCCTGTATGGGCCATTGGCACAGGCAGAAGTGCCGGGCCGGAAGATATAATGAAAGCTCACACTCTGGCGGCAAATCTGCTGGAAAAACATTTCGGCAGGGTGAGGGAAGTGCCTCTTTTATATGGAGGAAGTGTCAAGCCGGAGAATGCCGCCACCATCCTTGCCCTTGACAATGTGGATGGAGTGCTGGTAGGAGGTGCTTCTTTGCAGGCTGAAAGTTTTACCAAGATTGTTACGGCCTGAGTAAGGAGTTTGTCGTGCAGACCATTATTCTTACGCTTCATGTCATTGTCTGTATTGTGCTGATTGTGCTGGTTCTGCTTCAGGCCGGCCGGGAAGGCATGGGCGTGATTTTCGGCGGTGGTGGCAATTCCTCCGTATTCGGCAGTACGGGTGCGGGAGGAGTTCTGGTCAAGCTGACCACATTTCTGGCTGTGCTTTTTATTGCTACGTCGCTTGGCTATAACCTCATGACCAGAACAAGCGCCGATCAGGGTTCTTCCATTGTGGATATTCAGTTCGAGGAAATTCCGGCCCCCAAAACGGAAACTCCGGGTGTACCCGCATCTTCTCCTGCACCGGAAACCTCTGCCCCTGTTGAACAGGCTGCAGACTCCGCACAGACTCCCTCTTCCTGACTTCCAGGACATTCTTCTTGCAAAAAAGGCCGCATCATGCGGCCTTTTTTGCAAGAAGAATGTCCTACAACATCTTATGCAGAACCAAAGCATCTTCCCCCGTATCAGCATAGTAATGCTTGCGAAGCCCTGTCTGAATCATGCCGAACGAAGCATAAAGGTTACGCGCGGGAATATTGCCCGTGCGCACCTCCAGTACAAGCCGCTCCGCCCCCAGTCGCCGGGTATCCGAAACAGCATGAATCAGCAGACGTCTGGCCAGCCCTGTACGCCGTGCCTCTGGATGCGTCGCAAGATTGAGAATTTCCAGTTCCCCGGCAATATGAGTCAGTGAAATGTATGCCAGCAACTTCTCTTGGTATTTGATGCCGTATGCAATGAAATGAGGCAATTCCAGAGCCCTTTCAAGCTGTTCCAGTTTCCAGGGAGAAGAAAAACACAGATGCTCCAACGCTGACAGTGCGACGGCATCCCGCGGGGTAAGCCGCAGAGGGCCTGACACATCGAATGATTGCTGTTTCATAGAATTTTCTGCAAAGTTTGAGGTTTAAGTGATTGATTCCGTTTTTTTGAAGTACCCCTATCTGAATGCTCCTGCCGTATCCGGCAATACACTGCAGGGAGACGAACTGATAGAGGTGACCGATTCATTTGACCAGCCATTATTGCTGGTTCCCCGCTCTTTTGCCCTGCGCCGCCGTCTGCCCCGAAGGGTGGTTCAGGTTTGCCTCAAGGATGCCGATGGACGAATTTTTTTGCAAAAACGCTCTCCTTCCCTGCGTCGGCAGCCCTGTCTGTGGGATATATCCGTCACGGACGAAGTTTTAGCCGGAGAGGCTTCGGAAGGTGCCGCCCTGCGCGCCCTCCACAGCGTTCTCGGCATCATCGGCCCCCGTCTGCGTCTGCTTTCAGCTCTGCCCTATACCGATGCCCACGGCGCAAGACTGAGCGCCAGCTGTTATGTGGCAGGCCCGGTTCGCGCCCGGCCCCAGTTTGATCTGTCTCGTGTATCAGACGGGATGTTTGTGGATGAAGATGAACTGCGCGGACTGGTAGCGCATCAGCCGGAACTTTTGACATTTGAATTAGCTTGGGCGGTTCGCTCAGGCTGGCTGTTTCAGTAGAGCATTCTGCCATTGAAAATATCTTGCAACCGGATCGCATGTTCTGACCCGCGGGCTTCATGCCTTGCCGGAGCAGCCTCAAATAAACTGCGGCTGCTCCGGCGCTATTTAAGCTGGTTCCGGAGATTATTCTCATGTTCTTGCAATTTTTTTCTGAGGGAATTAAGACGATAGCGCAGTGAAATCTTCTCCAGCGTCGTCTGCAGACTCTCTCCAGCCAGCCGAACGAACCGGCACAATTCATTGCTGAAGTGACGGGGAGTCGTGCAGACGAGGCATAAGACCGCGCAGCACTTGCCGTCGAGCTTCAAGGGAATGCAAATAAATGAATGGAAAAGAGGCAGATTATCATGCTTGCCGAAAATTCCCTCGTTCTCCGGCAAGGGGCGAACAGAGTCGACGAATAAAGTCTTTCCCTTTTGAAAGATATGTCCAAGTATTCCCTTTTCCAGAGGACATCTGCCTACTTGCTCCCGCAGAATGTCCGGAGGATATTCGTCTTCAAGCACATAGCCGGCGGCATCTTCCGAGAGAGTTGCCAGAAACACGCTGTCAAAGTTTCCGTACTCCGCAAGAGCAGTCAGGGTTGCGCGCAAGAGAACCGGCCAGGATGCCCCTTGCGTCCTGATGGCTTCCAGTTTGGACAACGCCTGAAAGTAGAAGGCCTCATCAGTAATGAGTGTTTGCTGTAATTGTGGAATAAACAAGGCAAACAGGTGCAGAAGCTTTTGTCCTGAATCGGCAAAGGCATCTCTCTTTCTGCTGTCAATGCAGAGTACGCCGCCTCCATGAATGGGACACCCCATGAATGTCCGCACGTGCCCTTCCTCTACGTCGCAGTAATATCCAAGTTGAACTTTTTCGGTTTCCAGGTTGACAAGCAGAGAAGCCTGATTAAGTAAAATTCTGCCTGGAAGATTCTGACCCGGGATGGCTTGCGCTTTTATGTCGATATTGTCACTCAGGCTGAAAAATGCGTGCAGCCGTGCTGTCTGACTACCCTTTTCCGGAAGATCAGGAAGAAAAAGCAGAGCAGAGTGTGCATTAAAGACACTCGCGATGATAGCAAGCAATGATTCCAGAGGTGTTTTGCCGAGCATGGTCAGCCTGTTTTTGATTTCCTGGGAAAACTTGCCCGGTCGGGAAAGTTTGCACTTGAACCGGGTGGGTAAAATGAAAAATCAGAGTGGATTTCAAGGAATATGAGCGAAGTTGCATCAAAAACTCTGGCTTTTTTATACAGTTTATGGTAATTTTTTTCAATATGGTACAAGGTAAAAATACCGATTTTTTTCTGTTGGAATGCATATATTGAGAGCGGAGATTCCTGCGGTGGTGGACTGGAAAAAATGTTTTTCCGAGGGACCATGGCCCTTTGAAAAAGATGAACTCTTTATGGCGGAAGCTCTTTCCATCACAACATTAGTTGAGCTGAAGTCTTTTCTTGATATGGTACATATCAGGCAGGCATTGTTGCGTCCCTTTGCCGAGTGGAAGGATTATCCCGTGGTGGATGCCAGGGCACTGCTGCCGTCCTTTGAACCTGATGCTTATGAATACCACGGGTTGCCCGGTTTTTCCCTCGTTGTACTTGATCGTCCTCTGCTGCCGTTCACTGAAATGTTCCAGTACGACATCCTGCACCCTGTGGGAGATTTTTTGGAAATGGCTCAGGGTCCATGCTGTCCACTGGAGAAAAATATTGTTAATGCGAACATACAGACCATGCAGGCGAGACTTCCCCGTAACCTGCATGATGAATTCCGCAAACTTTTTTCCCGCCAGGATTTTACAGTTCTGGAGATGTACCCGGCGCTTCTGCCCTATCTGCTGGAGATGGACCGGGCGCATGTTCTTGGCAAGAATGCGTTCGGACAGTTCCAACTGTCCGGAGTATTCGCCTCGTTGCCTTCCGATATTGACGGAGAACTGAAACGTTTCGGATTGCGTATCGGAAAATTCAAAATGGGGGACAACGAGCTTTATGAGCGCAACCGAATCTTTGTCATGCAGTTTCTCATGGAGTTGTACGGTTTCCCCATTGCTTCGGAACGGCGTACTTCCGCCGCCTTGTTCGCGCGAAAGTTACATAAAATAGGTGAGCGTTTTCTCATTCGCGTGCTGGGACAGTCTGATCGTGTATTGACGACTATCTGGAATCAAGGCGATGCTTCCCGCTATCCAAATGTAGAAAAAGTTGCTTTGGTGCGCGTTGACGAGGATCAGAAAGATGTGATTGACGCTCTGCATGCGCAGAAGGCATTTGTTGACGAGAAAAACCGTATTGTCATACTGCGTCTCGTCTATCGCCAGCATGCCTACGATCCTGATAACGTCCGGCAGGATCGTGCGCTCTCCGTTCTTTCTCAGCAGGTCATTCATCCCCTGACAGGGGAAATTATTACAGGACTGAATATCACCCGCGATTCATCCAGTTTTCTTCTGCGTCTTAACGATATCGTGCGTGGAGAGTTTTCCGGACGTATTGTGTATAAGCGAACAGAAATCGTCGAAAATACCGATACGGAAGAAAAGCGACTTAAATTTCTTTATGCCTGGCTGGCCAAGCATCAGCGCCGGGTCATCGGTTATGGCGACGAGTTTTTTGCCAGTGCCAGCAAAATTCTCGATAACTATTTTGCCTCCTTGAGGGATGACGACACCCTGACCGAATATGGAGAACTGGCGGAACTCCGACAGGAAGTTCTTAAACGTTACAGATATATCCAGCAGGCACGAAAGGTACGCAATATTGAGGAGATTCGGACGCGTAACTACAAGGGTGAACGCCTTACCTATGACGGTATGCTTCAGGCGGCGATTGATGTCCTGCAAGATCTGAAGTTTGAAATTTCCGTTTACTTCGATGAGCTTGTCACAACGGCCATTCATCATACTGAAGCCATGCTGAATGAACGTTATCTGCGCAAGACCTATATTGAAAAGCCGGAACAGGAGTTAACCCGTGCCGGGCAGGAGCTGCGCCGTAAGTACGGAAGGCTGGTCGTCCTGCTGGACGAATTCCGCAGTATCCGCAAAAGCCATCAGGGAAGTTCTCAAAGTCTCTCATAGCTTCAAGGAATTTTTATGCACGCTTTTTACCTGCCTCCGGACGCATGGAGGGTTCCTTTCATTCTGAAGGGAACGGAAGCACATCATCTTTCCCGTGTACTTCGAATGGCTCAGGGTGAAACCATCCTGCTCCTTGACGGCGCCGGGCGACAAGGTGAATTCCGCATTACAGAAATCCAACGACAACAAGTTTTACTGGAACAGCTTTCCGAGCAAAAGCATCTTCGCCCCGCTTCACGCATCATTCTTGCTGCTGGATGGGGCAAGGCCGCGCGACGAGGCTGGATACTGGAAAAAGCCGTTGAGCTTGAGGCTTCAGGTTTATGGTTCTGGCAGGCAGAGCGCAGTCAGTTTCCCGTACCGGAAGATATCCCTCAGCAATGGCAGGCTCAGCTGATAGCCGGAGCCAAACAGTGCCATAATCCCTGGCTGCCTGAACTGCGTACGATTTCCGGTGGAGTAACGGAGCTTGTTCAGGCCGCTGGCAAGGTGGATCACAAACAGGTTCTTGTGGAGAGCGGACATCAAGCTCAGGCCTTTCTTGCGGAAGAACTCCTTTCTCTCCCAGGAGAGACTGTCTGCGTCGTAGGGCCGGAAGGCGGCCTTTCTGCTCGTGAAGTGACACTTCTGCGTGATGCGGGATTTACTGCGCTGACCCTGGGATCAAGGATATTGCGCTGGGAGAGTGCCGCTCTCATGGCGTTAGGCCTGCATTGGTGGGGGCGCCAACGAGAAGTGTTTTTCTGTGGAAAAAAGGCATCTTTGCACTGAAGCAAAAAACGTTTAGACTGACTTCCTCCATATGAGGATCTTTTTTGCAGGGTATTCCACATGTCCGTCTCCCAGCCTCTTCCCGAAAGTCTGCGCCCTGAGGATTTCGCCGCTTTCGTCGGGCAGGAACACCTTGCCGCCCGTATCAAATCATTGCTTTCCGCTCCCCGCCTGCCCAGCCTTCTGCTGTTCGGACCTCCAGGATGCGGTAAATCCACTCTTGCCCTCCTCCTTGCCAAAGCGCGCGGAGGAAAGGTATTGAGGATCAGCGCACCGGAAGCTGGGCTTCAGCAGCTTAGACGTCAGCTCAGCGGGGTGGATATCCTGGTTCTGGATGAATTGCATCGCTTTTCCAAAGCTCAGCAGGATTTCTTTCTGCCCTTGCTGGAAAGCGGTGAAATTACCATGCTGGCCACTACAACGGAGAATCCATCCTTCAGCGTGACCAGACAGCTTTTGTCGCGTCTGCATGTACTCAGGTTACGGCCTCTGCTCAAAGAAGAACTTATTTCTCTGGCAAAACGTGGAGCGGAAAAGGAAGGCGTCACTCTTGACGATGAGGTGCTGGGACTTCTTGCTGGTGTTTCAAGCGGTGATGCCCGCACATTGCTCAATCTCGTCGAATATGTGTCGTCGATGCCGGAGGAACGGCGTGTGCTGGGCGAGGTACGTCAGAATCTGCCGGAAATTCTCAGTCGGCACGATAAGGACGGAGACAACCACTACGAATTGGCCTCCGCGCTTATCAAGTCAATCCGAGGCAGCGATCCTGATGCGGCACTTTACTATCTTGCCTGTCTGGTCGAAGGAGGCGAAGATCCGCGTTTCATCTGCCGTCGCTTGATTCTGTCTGCATCAGAGGATGTAGGACTGGCCGATCCCTCTGCGCTTCCTCTGGCCGTGGCCTGCCAGCAGGCCGTGGAATTTGTGGGCATGCCCGAAGGATATATTCCTCTGGCAGAAACCGTCGTGTATCTCGCCCTTGCACTGAAAAGCAATTCAACATACGCAGCTTGGCATAATGTTGTGAGAGAAATCAGGAACAGCGGCCCGCAGCCTGTGCCGCTTCACTTGCGCAATGCCGCCACCCGTCTGCAAAAAGAATGGGGATACGGCAAAGATTATCAGTATCCTCACAACTTTGCAGGCGCATGGGTTGCACAGGAATATCTTCCGGCCGATGTACTTGTCCGCCGCTTTTACCAGCCCAAGGAACTGGGCCAGGAACCACGTCTGGCCATGTGGTGGAAGAAACGTTTGAACAGCAGCGGCCCCATTCTTCCGAAAAAAAAATCCTGACGCTCGCCAAGCCGGGAGACAGCGAATGAACAAGTTTGCACACAATTATCATACTCCGCAATCCCACCCCTGCGCCTTTCCCTCTCTGCGTTTTTATCGGCTGATGACCGGTATTTTGCTGAGAGCTGGACATATCGCTCGCAACGGACCTTATACAGGAGAAGATTGGGTCCACAGCAGTGAAGAGGTTGGGGATGCACTTGAGGCTGTTGGGGGGCAACTGCACATTGAAGGTGTTGAGCATGTTGAAGAACTGGATTCTCCATGTGTTTTTGTTGCCAATCACATGAGTACCCTGGAAACATTTCTACTGCCCTGCATCATACAGCCTATTCGTGATGTCACCTTTGTCGTAAAGGGCTCACTACTCAAGTATCCTTGCCTCGGCCCTGTCCTCAAGGCCCGTGACCCTCTTGTGGTTGGACGTACAAATCCCCGTGAGGATCTCAGTGTGGTCCTGGACGGCGGAAGCAGACATCTCGCATCAGGACGATCCGTCATTATTTTTCCACAGGGGACACGTTCTCACAGGGTTGACCCCGTGACATTCAGCAGTCTGGGCATCAAGCTGGCCCGAAAGGCAAAGGTTCCGGTCATACCCATTGCCCTGAAGACAGATGCCTGGGGGACGGGAAAGATAATCAAGGACATAGGCTGGATTCGTCCAGAACTTCCCATTCATATCCGATTCGGAAAGCCAGTTTTCATTGTCGGCAACGGAAAGGCTGAACATGAGGAAATCGTGGCATATATCAAGAACCGGCATGAACGCTGGATACAGGAGCTTCAAACAAAGGAAACCATATAATGAAGCATCGCGCCACCTTCCTCTGTACGCCGGAAGCAGTCTCGTATCTTTGCGGAAGGTTTGGATTCGGTATTTCAGACGTTCAGGCCATCCTGCTTGCTGAATATCTTGAACTGCTCATGAAATGGAATCGCGTGATGAATCTTGTCGGCACGCGTTCATGGGAAGCCTGCCTAGAGTCGCTCATATCTGACAGTCTGCATCTTGCACGTTATCTGGAATGTCTGTTTCAAAAAACTGGCGGAACAGTGCCTGCGCAGATATGGGATTTCGGAGCCGGCGCGGGGCTGCCGGGCATACCGTTGCGTATCTTCTGGCAGCATGGCGACTACTGGCTTGTGGAAGCGAGGGAAAAACGCGCCCTCTTTCTCGCCACCGCACTGGCTCGTTTGCGTCTGCCACACACCTACACCTTTCATGGACGTGCGGAAAAATTCATGCAGAATCGCATGGCTGACTTTGTATTAAGTCGCGCCTTCATGCCATGGAAGGATGTTCTGCTGCTCCTGGAGGGAAAACTGCATGCAAATGGCCATGTCCTCTTCATGACGAATGAACCTCTGGAGAGTGGAGTTGTTCCCTCAGGATGGACACTGGAAGACATCCATGCCTACAAGATTGGTCGGGATTCACGCTATTTCTGTTCCGTGACGGCCTTGCCAAACATTATGCCCAACTGAGACCCCTTAAAGATGACAGATGTAGCCGTGGCATCGGCAAGTTCGCCAAGATCCATAAGCTTTTCAAGAAATTCAAGCATCTCCTGCCGCCGCTCCTCGCCAGACCATTTAAAATCCTCCTCCATGTTGCCGGACTTCATATACTCTTCAAGTTCTTCAAGATATTTCATATTCAGCATACTCTCTCCCGGAGGGGCATTCCTCCACTTTTTTTATCCGAAACAATTTATGAAAATATGGGGTATTTTGGAAATGGTCAAGAGAACAAGGTGGTTGCGTTTTTCTTTATGCCGTTTATGTTTTCTCCCTGAGTTTTCCATGCACTGACCCGTCTGAAAAGGCTGCCGATCCGTCTGTGCTGGAAGTTTTGCAACTTTATTATGCGGATACGCAAAGGACATCGCTATGAGAAAAATTTGTGTACTTGGGGTAATGACAACCCTGCTGCTCGGGAGCGGGTGCGCCAATTACTCCAATACCAGTAAGGGCGCGGCTTATGGGACGGCTGGCGGAGCTGCGGCAGGAGCCATCCTTGGACAGATTATTGGCGGCAATACCAAGTCCACTCTTATCGGCACAGCTGCGGGAGCCATAATCGGAGGCGTGGCCGGCACCGGTATAGGCAACATGATGGACAGGCAGGAAAATGAAATGCGTCAGGCTCTTGCCGCTTCACAAGCAGTAGCTGTTCAGCGTGAAGGTGATATGCTTGCCTTGACTTTCAAAAGCGACTTTACGTTTGACGTTGATTCCGATGCTATCCGCACAGGATTATACAATGAACTGAACCGGATATCCCAGATACTGATCAATTACCCCCAGACTACCATTCGTGTTGAAGGGCATACCGACAGTACTGGTTCGGCGTCGTATAATCAGGCACTTTCCGAACGGCGAGCCCTCAGTGTTAAAAATGCGCTTGTGCAGCGAGGAGTCGATGCTTCCCGGATCAGCGCAGTTGGCTTCGGAAAAAGCTCTCCCATTGCCGATAATAATAGCGAGTACGGACGTCAGCAGAATCGTCGTGTTGAAGTCCGCATAAATCCTGTACAGTAGGAGGATGCCCCGTCCGGAGAATATCCGGGCGGGGGAGCGAGTATGACAAATACTTTTCCAGAGAACAATGGAGGAAAGATTCATGTTCAGATATGGAGCTATTATTATGATGTGGACGATGTTCTCATTAATGGGGTGTTCATGGATTGGAGAAACTGCGGGAAAGGCAAAAGCCGGAGTTGAAAACGCGATTAGCGATACGAAGGAGGGATATCACAAAGGATACTCTGAAGGAAAAGAAGCAGATATTTAAACTGTTAATTTTACAATCCTAAAATGATATAAAGAAAAATGGATGTTGACCTGCCAGGGTAGGCTTTTATACTTCCACTGCGGCAAAAAGGCCGTTTATGCCGGAACACAGCCGTTCCGTGCAGCGCCACCAGCACAGATCCGCAGCAGAACTTTGGACTGCTGTCCAGAAGGTTCAGGAAGATTTTTCTGAACCTTTAAAGTATATGATATGGGAACGGCATATACCATCGGACTGAATGGAGTGATTTGACTGAATGAAAAATAACGTCCCGCAATGCTTTCAAGCTTTGCGGGACGTTATGGAATTTCACGGTGAGGGACAGAACGATTTTCGTTAATAACATTTTGTTTTAATTGAAAATAAAAAATATTAAAAATTTTAATACCAGCGATAATACCAACACATTATACCTTTTGTTCTAACATACTGCTTTTATAGCGATATTTTTCTTTCCTCTTTAGAGCAGGGTACATCCCCCCCTCCTGCCTTCAACGATACCGACGTATCCCCTTTGAGAAAGGGCCTCATGGGCGAAATGGCAAGGACACACTCATTCTTCAATGGAGCCAGAGTCTAAACTCTGGATAACCCTTCAGGGCAACAAGGCCATAGGCATCTTGACCCCTTCAATAGAGACGAAGCGGACTTCGAGAAACGCCTCGCTACCACAACAAGCAGATACAGCTCCGCCTGCTTCAATGGAGCCGCCCTTCCCTGAAGCGCCCTTAGCTTTCTTCCAGCATTGCCAGATAGGCGTCCAGCCGTTCGCTCACATAGCGGGCGAAAAGCTTCTCCATGGCAGAGAGGTCATGCTTCACATGGAAGGCATCGAAGGCGTCATAGTAGGCGAGCCTGTCAGTGAACTTGATGTCGATAGGAGGCAGGCCGGCCTTCATGAATTCCAGATTGACCAGAAGACGGCCCGTTCTGCCGTTGCCGTCGATGAAAGGATGGATGCCCTCGAAGGCAATATGGAACCACGCCAGCTTCGTGACGATATGCCGTTCGTCTGCGGCATAGTCGGCCATGAGCTTTTCCATCTCGCTCTGGATAAGCAGGGGCTGGGCAGGAATATGATGTGCACCCATGATGCGCACGGGAATGCGCCTGTAAACGCCGCGATCCTCTTTTTTGTCGGCAAGGGCGAGGGAATGTATCTGCCGGATGATGCTCTCAGTCAGTGGCGCGCGGTCTTTCACCAGTTCGCACACGAAGTCGAAGGCTTCCTTGTGCCCCACGGCCTCCATGTGATCCTTGAGCGGCTTACGAGCGATGGTCAGGCCACGCAGAACCATATCCGTTTCGCGCAGGGTAAGGGTGTTTCCCTCGATGGCGTTGGAATTATAGGTATATTCGACTGTAAATTCTTCACGCAGGCGAGCCACTTCGCACTCGGTAAGGGGGCGTCGGGAATCCAGCTCGGCTTTCTTGCGGTCGATGGCTTGGAGCAGACTTTCCTTCGACTTGAAGCGTCCGTCCGCAGGTTTGACGGCATCGGCAGGGATCTTCCAAGCTCGTCCCTGCTGTTCCGCTCCGGGAATTTTGCCTTCGGCGCAAAGGATGCGGATGCGCCTGTCCGATACGCCCCATTTTTCTGCCGCCTGCTTAACTGTCATGAACATAGCCGTCCTCCGTTGGTATGATGGTACGGAAAGAACGGAATGATGACAATACTTCGGAATGATGCAAAGGCGATTATCGGAATGATATGACGCCGAAGAGTTCACTCCTGATGGAATCCGGCGTTACCATGTCGCCATAAATCAGGATATAGCTTCAATGGGGCCGGAGTTTTCGCTTCGGAAGGAACGACCGAGGGCAGTGCCAGCCACTCCCTTAGATGCACTTCAATGGAGCCGGAGTTTGCACTCCGGATGGAACGTCAAAGAGGTCAAGGAACTGCTCAATATCCAGTTGCTTCAATGGAGCCGGAGTTTGCACTCCGGATGGAACCTCATCCGAGCAGTAATGCTGATGGGGGCGATCAGGCTTCAATGGAGCCGGAGTTTGCACTCCGGATGGAACAAGAAATGCTGGCGCGGCACGACCGCCTGAACGTGCTTCAATGGAGCCGGAGTTTGCACTCCGGATGGAACACCACGGAAGAACTCATTATCCTGCGCGAACATAAGCTTCAATGGAGCCGGAGTTTGCACTCCGGATGGAACTGTTCCCTCAAAATAGCAAAGGAAAACAAGCCTTGCAAACGGCTTTTTCGAGCACCAGAACGGAGAGGGCGAATCTTCCTTTCCATCCAGCACGGGGGAAGAAAAAATTCCTTTATTCTTGCTGATTGTCATTGCGAGAACCCTCCCCTATAATAGCAACAATTTCAGGTTCTCGTGGTAACAAGAGAGTGCTTTATGCCAGCGGACATTTCTTCCTTTTACAGAACCGTTCTGGGGCACGAGCCCTACCCCTACCAGAAGGCTCTGGCCCTCGGCGAGTGGCCCGACCTGCTGGACATCCCCACCGGGCTGGGCAAGACTGCCGCCATCTATTTCGCATGGCAGTACAAGCGGGCCGCAGGTGATGACCGCACTTCGCGCCGCCTTGTGTGGTGCCTGCCCATGCGCGTGCTTGTGGAACAGACGGCGGAACTCATACGCCGATGGGGCATACGGCTGAAGGAAGAAGGGATACTGAAGGAAGCTCCTGCCGTTCATGTGCTTATGGGCGGCAGTGTCGATCAGGACTGGGACAGCGCACCGGACAGGGACATGGTGGTCATCGGCACACAGGATCAGCTCCTTTCCCGTGCGCTCAACCGAGGCTATTCCATGAGCCGCTTTCGCTGGCCTCTCGATTTCGCCCTGCTGAACAATGACTGCCTCTGGGTCTTCGACGAAGTCCAGCTCATGGGTCCCGGGCTCGGCACATCCGCCCAGCTCGAAGCCTTCCGGCACCGCTTCCGCACCGCTTTCCCCTGCCGTTCACTCTGGTGCAGTGCCACGCTCCACCCCGAATGGCTCGCCACTGTGGACTTTTCCCCGCGCATACCGGAGCTCACGACAGCCAGCCTCAGCGAACGCGACCTTGAGCATCCCCGCGTGCGCCAGCGTACCCATGCACAGAAGGCTCTCGTTCCCACCGCCTCCAAAACTCTGGTGAAGTCCATTCTGGAACAGCATCGCCCGGGCACGCTCACGCTTGTCATCCGCAACACAGTCAAGGATGCGGTCTCTACCTATAAGGATTTGGTGAAGAAGGCCAAGGGCATCCCGGTACTGCTCCTGCATTCCCGCTTCCGCCCGACAGAGCGGGAAAATCTGCTCCGGCAGGCTCTTGCCGCTCCCGGCGAAAAGGGGCTCATTCTCGTAACGACTCAGGCGGTCGAGGCAGGCGTAGACATCTCTGCGGCTTCGCTGTTCACCGATCTCGCTCCGTGGAGCTCGCTGGTCCAGCGCTTCGGCCGATGCAACCGAGGCGGCGAGATAGACGACGCCCGCATCTTCTGGATGAACGACCTGCCCTCTGCCAAGAAAGCACTGCCCTATACGCTGGAAGAGCTGACAGCCTCCTTCGATATCCTGAACAGGCTCACGGATGCCGGGCCCGCCTCCCTGCCCCGGCCCGACAGCAAAGCCGCCGAGCATCCCGTACTGCGTTCGCGCGACCTGTTCGAGCTTTTCGATACCACTCCCGACCTTGCCGGAGCGGATATCGACGTCTCGCGCTTCATCCGCGACGGAAGCGAAACGGACGTGCAGGTCTTCTGGCGCGACTGGGACGGCAAGACCCCGCCTGACGATATGCCCGCACCTGTGCGTGAAGAGCTGTGTTCTGTCCCCGTCGGCGAGATATCCGGCTGGCTCAAGAACAGGAAAGGGCTTTGGATATGGGATCATCTGGAAGAGGGCTGGCAAAAAGCCTGTCATGCCGTGCCCGGCGCAGTGTACCTCATCCATGCCGACAGCGGCGGCTACGACTGCACCTGCGGCTGGGATGCCTCTTCCTCCAAGCGTGTCGAACCTGCGGCTCTGCCTGTGAAGGAGTGCCAGCCCGCCATTTCCGGAGACCCCGACAGCCGCGCAGACTGGCAGACTCTGGAAAACCACGCCCAAAGGACAGCAGGAGAGCTGGAGCGTCTGCTCGAAGCTCTGGGCCGCGAAGCCTTCGCTCCTGTAAGGGATGAGCTGAAGGATGCCGCCTTCAGCCACGACTGGGGCAAGGCTCATGCAGTCTTTCAGCAGGCCTGCACGGATGCCGACATCAAAGAACTGTGGGCCAAGGCTCCGCACATGTCCCGCTACGCACGCAAGGGCTTCCGGCACGAGCTGGCCTCGGCATTGGCTCTTCTGGCAAGCGGCCAATCCGACCTTGTCGCCTACCTTGCGGCGGCCCATCACGGCAAGATACGCCTCTCTCTCCGCGCTCTGCCCGGAGAAGAAGTCCCGGAAGGCAGGCGCTTTGCCAGAGGCATATGGGAAGGCGACGAGCTACCCGCCGCTCTGGGGCATGACTCCGTCGCTCTGTCCCTGTCCTGCATGGAACTGGGCGACTCTGAATACGGAGCGAGCTGGACGGAACGCATGATGTGCCTGCTTGAGGACTGGGGGCCGTTCCGCCTCGCTATGATGGAAGCCCTCATGCGCATTGCAGACTGGCGGGCCAGCGCACAGCCGCAGGGAGGTGAACATGCCTGAACATATCCTTCACGGCTGTCAGAGCAAGCCGCTGGCTTCCTACCTCAAATCGCTCGGCATACTGCGCCTCGTTTCCGAACAGTGCGACTCTTCGGCTCGCGGCTCATGGCAGGACGGCTGTTTCCGCCTTTCCTGCCGTCTGGATGAGGCGGCCCTGCTCCGCTTCTTCCTTGCGGAGTACCGCCCCTCGCCTCTGGTCTCTCCGTGGAACGGAGGCAGCGGCTTCTACCCCGGCGACAACAAGGAGGGCATCGACGCTGTCGCCAAGTCTGAGGATGAACGTCTGGTCGTGTACCGCAGGGCCATAGCCAGCATATTCGCGTGGCCGGAATTCCAAGAGATCTACGCTCTGCCTGCCGCCAAACGCAAGGCTCGCGGCGAAGAGGTGAAGAAGAACAAAGAGGCCATACTCCAGCGTTGCCGCTCCCAGCTCCCTGAGGAGTGCCTGCCATGGCTGGATGCGGCCTACGCCCTGCGCGAAGATAAAGCCTTCTTCCCTCCGCTCCTCGGCACTGGCGGCAACGAGGGCAGACTGGAATTCTCCAACAATTTCATGCAGAAAGTCTGTGAACTTCTTCTGGACACTCCGGAGGACAGGCAGGGGGCATGGCTCAGAGCCAGCCTTTTTGATGTCCCTGTTCCGACCCTGCCCAAAATAAAAATGGGGCAGTTCGATCCCGGCAATGCGGGTGGCATCAATCAGGGAAGAGAGTTCGAGAACAAAAAAGTCCAGAACAATCCGTGGGACTTCATCCTCATGTTCGAGGGCACTCTGCTGTTTGCGTCTGCGCTTGTACGGCGTTCCCCCGGCGACATCTCTCAGGCTTCTGCCCCGTTCAGCGTGACTTCCCTGTCCGCAGGGTTTGCCTCGTCTAACCTTCAGGATACAGGCAGGGGCGAAGTGTGGATGCCGCTGTGGTCGCACCCGGCCTCTGTGCGCGAACTGCGCCGCCTGCTTGGCGAAGGCCGCGCCAGCCTCGGCAGGAATCAGGTGCGCGAAGGCCTGGACTTCGCACGAGCCGCCGCCATGCTCGGTGTGGACAGAGGCATAGACGGCTTCGAACGATTCAGCCTGCTGGAACGCCGCGGTCAGAGCTATGTGGCCCTGCCGAGCGGCACAGTTTCCGTAGGCTGGAAACAGCCCGTGGCTCTGTTGGACGAAGTGGGCGAGTACCTGAAGACGAGGCCGCTGGTCAAACCGGACAGGCTCCCTGCCTCTTTCAGTTCGGCGCATCGCCGCCTCACCGAAGCCGTGTTCAAATGCACCGAACAACCGGATGCGGCCCGCTTCATCGAGGTCAGCCGCTGTCTCGCAAAACTGGACTCCCTGCCTGCCCTTCCTGCGCTCATGCCTCGGCCCTGCCGACTGCCCGCAGGGTGGATCGAAGCCTGCGATGACGGTAGTCCGGAAGTCCGCCTTGCCGCCGCTATCGCCTCGCTCCGTGCCGATGGCAAGCTCGGCCCCATGCGGGCGCATCTGGCCCTTGTCGATCCTCTCAAGCCTGAAACATGGGTCGAAAACAGCGCACAGTTCGTGCCTTGGCGCGGTGAAGCGCTTGAAGGGCTGGTCAAGATCCTGCAGAGGCGCATCATGGATGCCCAGCGTCTGGGGGCTTCCCCTTGGCGGGCTCACATACGTCTGGATCCGGCAGATCTTCTGCCTCTTCTTGAAGGGCGCATTGACGCCGCGCTTCTTGCAGAACTCGTCCGGGCTTTCTCGCTGGTACGCTTTGCCTCAGGGATGTCCCAGCTCTGGCCTCACCCTTTGACACAGAGAAAGCTTCCCTACTCGGCATCTCTGCTCAAAGCCCTGCATACAGAATGGCCGAATTCCGTGACTGCTCTGGACACAGGCAAGCTCACGAACGAGAACCGCATCGCCAATCTCATCAGCGCTGGAAGGACTGCCGAGGCCTGCGCCGTAGCCGCCCAGCGCATGCGCGCCGCCGGGGCTGGAAAAATGTATCTGCCTGACAGCTTCGATGAAGCCGTGCGAGGCATCCAGCCCCTTCCGCTTCTGGTCAGCCTGCTCGTCATGGCCAACAGACTGGAAGCCACCATTGTGACTCCCGAAGGCGAAATCATCCCTGAGCTTGAAGGCCTTTCCTATGTTGCCACGGCTCTGACGAAGCCGGAGGGCGAGACCGTGCAGGTCTCCACGCTCACCGAAGCCCATCGCCTTGCCTCGCCCTTCATCATCTCGAATAAAGAATTCTGCGCTAAATTCTGCGAAGATGCTCAGTACAGCGAAGATTCCCGCCTGAACTGGAAGAGCATCAATGCGGCACTCTTCAAGTACGATGTGAACTCCCTCCTGCATGGCCTGTTCCTTTCCCTTGTCAAAGGCGGACGCATCAAGTCTCCTCGCCTGCTCTCGTCTTTCATCGAAGCCAGCGACGTGCGTGAAGCCGTTTCCGGCGGCGTGAAGAAGACCTTCGACCCGAAAGGCAGTCTCGCCCACGAGAACTGCGAAAAGGACGTGTACGCCAACGTGCCTTTCCAGCGCACGGAGTACACCGCAGGAAGCATCCGCATCTATTTCAACCTTGACGTAGCGGGTATCCGCGCCCTTGGCCTGCCTCAGGAGGCACAGGAACTGCTCACCTGCCTTGCCCTGTACAAAGTACGCCGTATCCTTGATGGAGGTCTGCGCTTGCGCACCGCCTGCGACCTCAGACTCAAGGGCGATATCAAGGTGACGGGCATGGAGGCCCTGCCTTCCCAGGCGGAACTTCTTGAAGAGCTTCGTACCAGCCTCGCGGCCTGCAAACCTTACTTCGCTGAACCCGCTGTCACCCGGCTTGCCGACAAGCTCGTGAGAAACAAAAAGAAGACCGAAAACGAGGATGATGAAGACTGATGGCTGTTCTGGAAATACGCTTCCTGAGCGGGCACTATCACGCTACGGCGTGGGGCCGGAACGTCAATGAAGGCGAACCTGAATGGCCGCCTGCTCCTCACCGTCTGGCCCGTGCTCTGCTGGACATATGGTATCGCCGTCATCCCGAACTTGCGGAAAACAGCGTGAAGGAGGCCCTGCTCCTTCTAGCTGGCCAGCCACGCATGGCTGTCCCGCCCACAACGAACATGGCGGTGAAGCTTTATCTGGATCAAAACAAGAAAGACAGCGACAAACAGCCAGTTCTCGACGCCTTCGTATGCATGGAGAAAGGCGGCCGTGTATTCATCGAACTGCCGGATACCGCGCCAGCTTCCGCTCTGAACACTCTGAGAACGCTGGCTGAGGAACTGAATTACCTCGGGCGCTCCGAATCATGGGTGGCAGTATCCGTGGTACCAGACCTGCCGTCTAATCTCAGCTGGAACTGCTGTGCGTCACGGGCAGGAAACATCGTCAACACCCTGCTCTCGGAAGAAGAGTACGCTGAACTGCCGTATCTGCCGAAGACAGGAACCAAGAAAAATACCCGGGACTGCACCTGGCTGGAAACCCTTGTTTTCTCTTCGGCCGACTTGCAGAAGGATGGATGGAATCGGCATCCCCTTCTGGGCAAACAGCGTTATGCCATCGTCCCTCAGTGCATCCGCACACCGAGAGAACATGTTCAGGAGCATGAGGGCTTGATAGTTACCTATGCTCTGCACGCCAGACCTCTCCCTCCCATAACGGAGGCCGTCACCGTAGCGGAACGCGTCCGTGCCGGACTCATGAGCAGGCACAGGCAGATATGCGGCGGCGATGAGTCGCGTGTCTCTCCTCTTTTCAGCGGAAAGGACGCCGGCGGCAATCCTCTGAAGGGGCATCGGCACGCCTTCTACTGGCCCTGCGACCTCGATGGTGATGGCAAGATAGACCATATCCGCGTCTTCTCGCCTAGGGTGGTAAACCGTGAAGAGATGAAGGCGTTCGAAACTCTCCGTAAACTTTGGATTGGCAGAGAAGATTTAGGAGAACTGGTCTTTCTGAGTGCTGTACCAGCTTCGAACTTTCCCTCCGTAACTGAAGTGGTCTGTAGTACTCCTGTAATATTTGGACGCCATTACAAACCCGGCAAAGGAGATTTTACGAAATGGCTTGAAACCGAAATTATGCGTTCTTGTGCTGAGCTTGGCCTTCCTGCTCCAATAGAAATCAGACCTGAATCAAAATTACATATTGGTGACGGTCAAACTATTGAGTGGGCAAGCTTCCGTCGCCAACGCAAGAATACGGTCGCACAGATAGGCTTCGGTTTTCGTCTTGTCTTTAAGAAACCTGTACGAGTTCCATTTGCAATAGGCAGTATGGCTCATTTTGGACTTGGTATCTTTGAATAATTATATAGTTCTCTATCTCATAAAATGAGTAAATTGAGACCGCGATTCCGTCCATATGGAGTCGCGGTCTCTTCGTCTGTCACTCAACTACTTAGAGATGTTTACTTGCTGCATTTTCTTCGTTGTTTTCTATGGATTCAATTATTCCTTTGATAAAACAAGATTTCTCGTATCGCTCATTTTCAAGATAGCACTCATATATTTTCTCCGCAGGTACGAGCACGATCTGGATATTCTCAAGCCCCAAGGCTCTGAGCATGGGTAGTTCGACATATCCCTTGTACTCAAGCTCTGTCCCTTCTGTAGGCATAAGGAAGATATTCTTTACTTGCGTTATGCCGTGCGCTTCAAGGAAAGGCTTGAAGGCAAGCTCGTACAGATACTGTTTGTCGATATCCCCTATGCCGGGAAGCCTGTCCGCCGAGGGCGAATAGGTGTAATACTTGGCGTCGAAGATAACGAAAATCGTTTCGCCGTTATGCTGATGGAAGGCGGCAATATCTGGAATGAGCGTGCCGTTGCCCTCAAAAGGTTTAGCGTCTACCAAGCACCAATTCGACCTCTCGATAAGCCCGATCAGGGGCAAACGGCTTTTGCTTCGATAGTCAGCATTCAAGCCGGACGGCAGGGACAGATCCTTCAGCGGAGCCTTCAGCTGATTGCCGAAAGCCTTTGCGCATACGGCTTCCCACGCGGCCTCGAAAGCCGTCGTGCCATAAAGATGCAGCGGCTCTGCCGCCAAGCTCTCCCTGCGTTCAATGAATCGGATAAGCCTGCGAAGAAGTTCCTGCTTCTGGCTGTCGAACTGAATATCAAGCTCCGCGCGAAGCCGCTGAACGATATACCCGTCTGAACCGAAGTGCTCACGGCGTTCATCGCAAAGATACAGCGGCGCCATGCCGAAAAGGGTGAGCAAATCGGCACCCTCAAGGAGCTGTGAGCATTCCGTCAGGATGTATTTGTGGAGGCGTGTCACATAGCTCTGCTCGTCATCGATGACCCTTCTGGTATGAAACTCCATGTAAAACGGAGTATCGTTGCTGAAAAAAGGATCTATTGAGCCTATCGTCTTATCCCAGAGGATTTCCCCGCCGCCGTTCAGTTCCGATTCGTGGATGACGTTGGAATAGACCCCATGTTCGGCATAATCGTCCAGCAGGGACAACGCCTCGGACAGAAGACTGAACTCCATGTGTTCCTGCTCACCGCTGGGCCGGAATTCTGCCTTGCTCTCCCGACCATAGCGGTGGATGACGTTCATCACCTGAGCGAACTGAGCATGGGGAGTGTCCGTACTGCGGATGTACTTTGGAAAGCATCGGATGATGAGCTTGTCGAAGAAAATGATGCCGACAAAACAAAACTTGAATACAGGCTCACTACCGCCTTGCCGCACCGGGACAAGAACTCCGCAGGACAGCAGGAGAGAAAAGAGTTCCTCCCCTGCGCCAGCACTGAGGCCAAACATTTTGAAGAGTTCGGCCTTGGTGTACGGCTTTTCTTCCCGAACGAAGCGGTTCGCGAGTTTCATAAGCTACGCCTGCTTGATGAGTTCATCTCCGAAGATGCCGAGCCCATTTCTGTCGAACTCACTGCACAGCGAAGAATAGCGATGGCAGTCCGTACAGCCCTTGAAAAGTTCCTGCCGTCTCTGGCGTGCGGCATCCTCAAAGAGATACATCAGTATCTTATTCTTGAAACTCTTGTTGAAGGCTTCAAGGTTCTTGATCCTGCCGTTTTCGTCTGCTTCCAAAACGGAGGGCTTTAGGAAGTAGGGGCCAATGAGCTTATCTTCATTGATGCGCATGGCACTCAGCCTGTCGTTGATAGAGCCGCGCAAAGCATTCCACGAAATGTCCGTTGTTTCGCCATTCTTGAGCATTGGGATGAGGACATCGGGTGCGTCATCAGGATCGATGGGCAGATACTCAAAGGTCCAGCGGCGCTTGAACGCGGTGTCCATAGGGAAGACGCCTTGGTCGGCGCTGTTCATGGTGGCCCAGATGAACATATTGCCCGGGATGCGTATGCGTTCGCACTCGTCCGGCGTACAGTCAAGCTTTTCGCAGAGGTACGCCTTCACGTCTTCCGATACGGCGATATCGTACTCGCTATATTCGTCATCCACGCGGTCGAGCAGCTGGAAGGCATCGCCGAAGACAGCCGCGACTCGGGCGCGATTGATCTCCTCGATGAGCAGAAGATGCGGCTCGGCCTCGCCTTCCATGCCGGAACGCAGAGCCTTGACCAGCACGCGCAGGAACGGCCCGGGAAGGAAGCCGTAGCGCACATTGCCTTCCGGCGTGGTCTGCGGCTTGTAGCATCCCATGAAGTGGGAGTACGCGTAGTCAGGATGGAAGGTCACCCGCTCGATATTGTCGCCAAAGACCTCCTCGGCTTCCTTCTTGAGCCTGTAGCTCTTACCCGTTCCGGGAGCCCCGAAAATGATTCGGTTTTTATCGAAGGCGGAATCATACGTTAGATAAAAATCTAAATTCTTGTCTATGCCATCTTTTTCTGGAATGATTCGGTTTTTATCGAAGCTAGAATCATACGTTAGAGGGAAATCTAAATTCTTGTCTATGCCATCTTCTTCCTGGCGAGTTCCACCATCAACTTTAGCATACTCTCTATAAATATCCATCATCTTGCTTAGGTCAGCCTTAAGTTCTTCTTCGGCTGGCACAGCCCCTTTGCGATATGCCTTATAAAAAATAGTACCTTTTTGGTACAATTCGGCACTATCACCATCTCCAAGAGTAAATTCTATATTCGTTTCAAATCCACGCGAATCAATTTGTGAAATAATTTTAGATGCCTTTTGACGCATGCGTTTAATGGCTTCTTGTTTGCCATAATCTTTTTTTAGGACAGTGCTACCTTGATTAAATGTTAAATATAGAGTGTTACCGTCGCTATCCAATAAATAGACGATATAAACACCATCTTGGGCAGTAGCAGTTATTTTTGGGTCAAAAATACCTACCCACGGTATCTTTGCCCAATTACCCTTACCCACGCTTCCTTTTACCAGATGCGTACTATTATTCACTATTCCTGTATTATAAATTGCATTAGGAATTTCGTCTCGAAAATATGTTCCCATCGAATGCCCTGCAAATGGTTTCATCTTAGCGATTATATAATCGTTCAGGATGGTTTCAATAAATTCTCTCATGTGTGCAACCCAATTTGGTTGAGGTCTATCTATGAAAAACTTCCATTTTTTCAATAAAAATAGAAGGCTAGCACATTAAAATAATCAAAAGTCGTTTTGTTCTTCGCTTCTCCGAGTCAGTATGGAAGCCTCGGCCTGTTTCAAAATACTTATGATCTGCTCTGCGGTGAATCTTCTCGTTTTCCTTTTCTACTCCTAAGACTGCTCTACCAACTTTTCACGGGAAGGCAACTCCAGCCAGCGTTCGGTGGAGATGTTGGGAGTATAGCCTTCGGGGAACCATTTGTCGGAAGAAGCCATATTTTTAGCCCTCGCGGATAAGTTTTCATCTTTCTCTTTCATACGTCTAATCGCTATCCTTGTCCATGTTCCAGCCAGCAACAGAAATGTTCTCCGACTGTTATCCATAAGTCTGACGTGCATGAAGGCCGTTTCCGTGGTAGGATAAGGCCTTCATCCTAAAAATTGTTGCCAGATGCTATTTAGCTGTAGTTGCCTCCTATTTAGCTTCGCTGGTCGCGGCGGGAGCATGGACGTTCGCAGAACTGGCGGGCTGGGATGCAGGTTTTCTTGCGCGGAGGGGAGACTTGGCGATTCTCACACGGTTCCTCTTGAGTATTGCATCCTGCTCCGCTTCATTCATGTACTTGGAGAACGTAGTAGGCTTGATGTTGATTCCGTACTCCTTCAGCTTTTCAGCGATTTCTCTGGTGGTGAAGCCGCGCTTCTTCATATCGCGAAGTGTCGGATAAAGAGCGCGGATGGCTTCGCGAAGCGTCATTTCGTGTTTGCCTTCGAGCGTCTTTTTCTCGTTCTGAAGGTTGGGAAACTCCGCTATGATCTTGCGGATGATTTCAGTATTGGTCGACATAACGTGTTTATTCCTTCCGACGTATTTCTCACGTCGGGTTAGAGGTTCACCGATTCCCGGCCGAGTGGGACGGTCGCCCACGCTTTGCCCATGCAAAGCATAGTGGGCTCTATATCTTTGGGCCTTGGGCCAAGTCTGGGAAGCTCAGATTATCGAGGGGAGAAGGAAGCCCCATTGTCTTCGTAGGTGGGCGCAGGCCTGCGCGAGGAGAGGCGATTCTGCCGCTCCATTTCGGCCCGACGCTTCTCTTCCTGTTGGTCAACGAGGAACTTCTCGAAGCGCGGCTTTTCGTCCGGCTGACTGAGGAACTGCTTAAACGTGCTCGTTTCCTCATCCGTCTCGGCTTTCTGCTTCTTCAGCTCTTCAAGCTCATGGAGGAGGCGGGCTATCCTGCGGGTCTGTTCTTTCAGCTCGCGATTTCGCTCGACAAGAAGTCCATCAGCGATTTGTTTCCGCCCCTCCAGAATGGCCTTTTCCGCCAGAGCCTTTTTCTGCTCCTCGATGATGCGTCGCGCCTGCGCCAGCACGGACTTAAAGTTGAAGAGCGTGGCCTCGGGCAGTTCTTCGTTACGACTGAGAAACCTTTCGGCCTCACGGGCCTGCTTCTCGTATTCCTTGATCTTGCCTTTAAGGGTACTCTTCGAGTTCGCTGGCCGCGTAGAGCGTGTCGAGGACATGGCGCAGGACTTTCACGTTGTCGGCGGCGATGCGCTCGCGCTCTTCCTTTTCCTGCTTGAACTCGCGGGTGTTCAGATGGATGCGCCGCGCACCGGGAACCTGTTTCACTCCGCGCTCAATGCGGAAGCCGCAGTTCTGGAGATGTTCGGGCATCTCGCTTTGCAGGCGGCGCAGGCTTTCCCGCGTGTAGATGGCATTGGCGTTGAGCCGCCCGTCCGGCGTCACCGGGACGTGCAGGAAGTGCATGTGCGGCGTCTTTTCATCCCGGTGGATCATGGCCGAGATGGCGTCATCGCGCCCCACGAACTGGGCGAGGAAGTCGCGACTCTCCTCAAAGAAGCGCCGCTGTTCCTCTGGTGGCAGACGGGCGAAGAAGGGCAGGTCAGAAGTGACAATCAGACCGCAGAGAGCGACCGCGTCTTTGCGCACGGCCTTGGGCAGATTGAGGGCTTCAATGCGGGCTTGCACGGCTTGGGCGTAGTCGCGCAACTCTGGCTGGTGCAGGTCGTAGTTTTTAACGCTCTTCTCGTACCGGATGTCGGGGTTGGAATGACTGCGGCGCACGCGTCGATTGTGGCTCTGGATGCCGCGCAGGGACTCACGCTTGAACTTATCCATATGAAGGACGAGGTACGACATGGCGGCTCCCTAGTCATAGGCGATGCTCGCCGTGTTGATGCGCTCCATGAGGGCGCGGATATCTTCCACACGCCACGCAGTGGTGCGCGGCCCGAGCTTCACGGGCTTGGGGAAGACGCCGCTGCGAAATCCCTCCCACCACGCGCTCTTACTCACGACGAAGATGTTGAGGATTTGGGGCAGACGGACGTAACCGACTGCCGGTAGATCATGCTTCATAAAAGCACCTCCGTTTTTTGAATTGGTTTACGGAGGCCCTATCATAATTTATTTAGTAAAAACAATATGTTTGATTTTGTACGACTGTGTTTTACGCCGGACTATCCTGCTTTATCCTGGACTATGGAGCATGCTGATTTCCCCAAAAAATTCTCAAAAAAATCTGAAAAAAGTTAAAAAAAATAACGACTCCCCAGCTGCCACACATCGAAAATGCGACAAATAAGGAGTCGTTTGGGCGTATTGGAAGACGGAGAAGGCTTAGTCGAGCCACGCCCTCAGCATATCCATTCCGTCATAGCCGTGTTGGCGCATAGGATTCCTTTCCTCCTCCGTCCAGCCGATATCGGCGATAGTGAGCTGGGGGAAGCCTTCGGATTCAGGGACGGGATTTTCAGCGGGAGCATAGATTCGGGTGGCCCATTTCTGGATGAGGTCTTTCCGTTCTGCCATGTAGTCAGCTCGGTTGTATGCGAGGCGTACCTCATCGGCGCATTTATGAGCGAGCTGTGCTTCGATGGTGTCGGGGCGGAAGTTCATCTCATTGAGCCGAGTGCTTGCCATAGCGCGGAAACCGTGGAGCGTCATCATTTCTTTAGAATAGCCCATGCGCCTGAGGGCGGCCATGGGAGCAGCATCCGTGATGGCGGCACTGTTTGCACGAGGGCTGGGGAAGAGCAGTTCGCCGCCTCCGGTGTACTGCTTCAACTCATTAAGAAGTCGGATGACCTGTCTCGACAGCGGAACGGTATGCTCTCGCCTCATCTTCATTCGAGTGGACGGAATCTTCCACATCGCTTTGTCGAAGTCGAATTCTTCCCGGCGGGCAAGCCGCAATTCCGACGGGCGTGTGAAAACGTAGGGCAATATCTTCAAGAAGTAGTAAACCGGGGTGTAGCCTTGGTAGGCGTCAATGTCTCGCAGAAGTATGCCGATTTCCTTCGGCGCAGTGATGGCCGCGAAGTGCGTCCGCTGTACGGTGGTCAGTGCGGCGGTAAGCTCTCCTGCCGTATCATACTGGACAAGTCCGGTGATTCTCGCATAACGCATAACCTGACTGCACAGGTTCATCAGTTTATGAGCCGTTTCATTGTGTCCAAGCCGTTCGGATTCGCTTACTACGCCGAGGAAATCCTGCGGTGTCAGTTCGGTGACAAGTTTCTGCCCGATGAGCGGGAAGATTTTGGTTTCGAGGTAGCGTTTGAGCTTGGCGGCATGCTTCTCGGAAATCTTAGTCTCATGCTTCGGAAGCCATTCATAGGCTACTTTATGGAAGGTATTGCGGACAGCCAGCTCTTCGGCCTTCTTGGCTTGCTTGGCTTCTTTCTTGACCTGACCAGGGTCGATGCCTTTCGCCAGAAGTTCACGGGCTTTCTGACGGGCTTCACGGGCTCCGCTAAGGCTGACATCCGGGTATTGGCCGAAGCTCAGGAGTTTCTGCTTGCCGTTGAAACGGTAAGCCATGTGCCAGAATTTTTTACCTGTGGTTTTTACGAGCAGGTAGAGCCCTCCGCCATCGGAGGGCTCACGAGGTTTATCTCCGGCTTTGGCATTCTTTAAAGTCGTGTCGAATAGGGGCATATGGTATCCTCATTGGAAAAGCGATTTCATTCATGAGAAATACCAGACTCGTGGAAATAACCTATTGGTATTTTAATAAGTTTTTCGAATGTTGGTATTTCCTTCAAAGGGTAGTCTAGCGCGCATAGATACCAACGAAATACCAACAGAATTTGTGGGGGTCCATGTACGTCCCTGGATTTTGCAGGACATACGAAACAGCCCAGAACGCTGATTTCTTCAAGCATTCCGGGCTGTTTCATCCATCTTTGGATACAAAGATGGTGCGATGGACGGCATACAAAAACACGTAAAATATACTGATTTTATTGAATGATTAGTTATCAAACATTGCTATTTACCAGCAATTTTACCAGCAAAAAAATTTCTGTCGGCCCGTTCACTTCTGTCGTTCACATCTAAATTCAGCCCACGGTCAGACTGGAGAAGCATACAAAGACCGCTCACAAGGTGTCAACTTGGTATGTTTCAACTTGTTGAAAAAGGTAACATTCTTCTGAAACACACAAATAGCGTCCACTCCGTCAGTTTATTTGACTGACGGAGTGGATTTTACTTATAAATCAAATGTTTCCTCAATGATTCGCTCGACCTTTCGCGAGTCCAGCGCACCATCCTCGTCAAATGTGACGATGAGGTTTTTTCCCTCCTCAATACCATTTTTTTGATAAAACGCTTTCTTATCGTTCCAGCGCTTTTTATATCGCGGATCGTCCATCAAGCCGCAGTGTTCCCAGTACCAAACTTCGCCGGTGTCATCGTCCACAACTTTGAAATCTGGGCGTTTCACAATACCGTCCAAAATCAACTTAGGTTCATATACATACTCTAAATGGTGATAATAAAGCGCGTTGGCAATGATAACCTCCGATTTGGAGCGAACCAGCTCGCCACGCGCCGTTCTGTGAACAAGCCTGTCCTCATAAAATCCGCCGCCGACCTGGACAATTTGCGGGCGCATATCCGCATTGCCCTCATGGAAAATATCAGCGAACAAGTCTGTAAAGCGTCTGGCGATATCAGAATGTTCTTCCGAAGCATATTTCAGTAAATGATACGCCTCTTGATTGTACAAAATGATGATCTTTTTTGTTTGTCGGGTCAGAGCCGTATACAGCATTTCCCGCGAAATGATCCGGCACGGTTCTGCCAAAACTAGGATGACCGTATCAAACTGACTACCCTGTGACTTATGTACGGTCAGGGCATAGGCCAGTTCCAAACAAGGGTTGCCGGACTCCTCATTGAAATCCTTTCCCGTATAGGAATAGAGCGCACCTTTTTGTGACGTAAATTCTACCCGCAGATCGTCATTTGGATTTTTTGCGAAATAGGAACCACAGGCAATTCCAATCTCTCCGTTTGCCACATAGTTCCTGCCAGTGTCTTTGGGCCATGCATCTCTGGAAGCATTGATAACATTGATTACCTTATCGCCATAGATAATATTCTCCGGACCCAAGGCTCTGGGGATACGTTTACGAGAACCATAATACGGCATATTCCGCACAGGAGCAAGAATTTGCCACTTCTCAGCACATTTGGCACAGCCTTTATTGAAAAACGTGCTATAGTCGCCCTTTTCTCCGCCAAGGGAAGCGTCAAAGCCGTCCTGATCGTCTATGCTTTTCATGCCAATCTCATGCGCCATAAGTTCCAGCAGTTTCTCTTCCAGTTCCTCTTTTGTAGACCATGAGGCAAAGGAGATATGCTTGCCGCCGTTCTTTTCAATTTCAGCAATCACATCACTGTCCGGGCCGTCCTCCGCTCCAGTAAATAGGCGAGAAAGTTCAACATCTAAACGCTCATTGTGGCTTCCCTGACGGCGATTGATTGTTAATTCCCCGTAGCTGTCACAAACTCTTGGGAAACTGCCGGGCTTTAATTTCAGCTTCAAAAGCCCCACCAGATCGACAAAGGGGCGTCCCGCTCCGATGGGCGGGAGCTGGTTGGGGTCGCCTACAAAAATAATTCGCTTTGCCGCCTTTAGCGCCTGCATCAACGCCCCAAACATTTCCTCGGTCAACATGGATGCCTCATCAATGATGACCGTTTCCGGCACATCCCTGTAATCATACTCGGACAATTTGTAGCGCTTTTCATTCCAATCAAAACGGCGGCTCTTTACCAAAAACTGTGCTACATTTTGGGCGGTCACTCCATCCATATCTTTGCCCATGCTGTCCATCATACGCACTGTTGCCTTGCCGGTAGGAGCCAAGAGCAAAACACCTCCTGCTTTGATCTCCGGGTGGCTACACAGCACAGAGAGGACCGTTGTTTTTCCCGTCCCCGCGTCACCTACCAGGACACCGATCCTTGACGGGGCAAGTTCTTGTAAGATGGCAGCTTTTTCTTTTCGAGCCTGTTCTTCTTCAAAATCAAGCCATTGAGCCGAGATCCCATTGTCAAACTTAGCATCCAACAGTCCGCGCCAATCGGCGTGTACCTCCAGTTTCTTTGCCTTGAGACGTTTGCCGATACGCCGTTCAATAATAGAATCAAACTCGTTGAACCGCATCAGTTTATAATATTCTGTTCCGTCCTTCATTTCTCTGCGCAGTATTTGTCGGTGCAAAAATTTGTCGATGGCGCTCAAAATGTCGCTTGTCACTTTGCAGGCAGGATCCAAAATCATTCCCCGAATTTTATCCACCATCAGATTGCAGGGCAGAATCGTATTTCCGGCCTGAGCCTCCACTTCTAGCACTGCCACGGCCACCGCCCGCACCCGACGCTCATCATTCTCGGAAGTAAGCGCCGTTGGTGCGGGGATGGGGTACTTCTCCAGAACAGACGCTACCGGAAAAACTGCTCGGTCCACCTTACGGACAGAGATATACAAGCTACCCTGTTTCAGCCGGGTCTGTTCATAGATGATGTAGGGGTTTTCAATCATCTCCCGGTCGCTGCATCGAATGTTTTGCTTTGCTCGTTCGTTCTCATGGAAAAGCACAAAAGCCTGGTCAATGGATAAAGAAAAACGACTCAACAAGCGGAACAGCTCTTTTCGTTCTTGGGGCATATGTTTCCACGTTTTCTGCACAATAGGCGGTACGGCCTTTGCCAGCAGCGGATCCAAATAAATTTCTGGCTTGGCCAAGACCGCATCCAGCTTACTCCACATATCCTCGCCGTCCTGCAGATGCTCTTGAAGCTGTTTGGCGATGACAATGCCCTGTGGAATTTCCAAAGCACACAGCATGGAGCCGAGGCCGGGGAACGCGCCACGGTCTTCCCACACCTGTGCCAGTTCACGGTTCAACCAATCCAGTACCTTGGAATAGTCCTCGTCCAGACAGCTGTTAATGATGGTAAACGCCTTGATACAGGACTGTAATACGTCAATGACCGCATCATAGCTTACATGCTCTGTGGCATAGGAAAACTCGTCAAAGGCATCTTCGGGAGCAAACACCGTGATAGAAGCCAAGTCAAATTCCGGGTGGATTTGGGCATACTCCATCATTTTCTGATAGGGGATAACAAAGCCATCCTTGTGATCCTCACGAATAGAATGGCAAATCATAGTTTCCCACACCATGGAGCGCAGGCCGTCCTCCGTTTGCCGCTGGTGCTCTACCGCTGGAACGACTTTTTTGACGTGACCAATACCAATCACCACACGCCGGACATCCTCTACAAACGGCACCTGTTTCGCGTAGGCAATGCAGAGGGATTGCCCCTCCGCCACATCTCCGTAAAAATAATCGAAGATAGCTTTGTGGTTTTCCGCATCCTGTACCCACATGGTATCGAATTTCAGAACTGGTTCCCGTTCTGGGCGGTAGTCAATTTGATAGGTACTCTTCCATGCTTCAATATTTTCCCGCATGAGCCATGCAAAGGGATGGGCCGGAAAACTATAAGCGGGGTAGATGACCTCCGTCGGGAGAAAATGACCGTGAGTGGCCCGGTTGCTTTTCTTATAGGGATGAACCGTTGTCTTTACCATCTTTCGGGATGACAGGAAAGCTGCACCCTCCGAGACACATGGCAGAGTATCCATATGGTCGGCCATACACTGGCCACAGATGGCAGCCTCAGCTTTGTCATCCCGGCTCTCAGCAATTCCTTTTAAGCGTAGGCAGGCGTTGTTGGTTTCTGGGTCAACACAGACTGTTCCGTCCCAGCCGTGGTCGTGCCAAGGAACACGAATTGAAATATGTTGGGGCATAATGCTTCTTCCTCTTTATAAATCTGTATTCATAAGCATTTGAGCTGTCTGGAATGATTAAGCCAAGAAAGTGTCAAGGTTAAGCTGCTCCTTCAAATCAGAAACGAAAGTACCCCGATATCCAGCGTCCACACAGAACTTCTGAATGGACGGATACAGTGGGGCTATCTCTCTTCCCACCGCTCATCTGTTAGGTCGCTGGGGTACGACGCCCGTTCTTTTTCCTCCATGTATCCTATTCTACCACTGCTTTATCATCTTGTGAATACAGTTTCAAAATCTGGTCAAGGAGGTCGTAGCCACCAAAAGTGGAAACATTGCCGTATACAGGGTGTCTGACTTCAAAGAGATGATGGCGGCGGGCGTGGACTTGACCGGCTTGGGGGCGTGTCTCTCTTTTGGGTTTTCCGGCCTTCCCGCTGCCGTCTAGCCTCGGTCAGGTATTTGGTCAGAGTTTGAGGCTTCTCCTCAATCCCTTTTTCGTGCAGCTTTTCGACGATTTCCTGTGTGTCGAAGCCGCGCTTCTTCATACGTTCCAGTGTTGGGGCGAGAGTGAAAATGGCCTGCTTCACGGTCATGGCGCGGTTTCCGTCCAGCGTGACGGTGGCGGCCTTGAGTCTGGCGAACTCCTGTCTGATTTCCTTCAGTTGGCTGGCTGTGATGGTCATGGTTGTTTCTCCTATGATTGACGGGGCTTCTCTCCGATTTTGTCTTTTGCCTTTGGCGGTCAAGCGGCACGCTTGCCCACGGGTTTTCGCCAGAAAACCATAGTGCTATGACTCGCCTTCGAGTCGGGATTCCCGGCGGACGGTCAGCGCATCCTTGGGCGACGGCGTTGTGGTACGGCTTCCGGCTCTTGCCGGATGTGCTGTTCGCGCTCGGCCTGCCGACGGGCTTCCTCTTCCTGACGTTCGCGCTCCTGCTGCTCTTCTTCCTCCCGTTGGCGCTGTTCCTCCTTTTCCTGAAGGAACGCGGCATGGAGCGGCATGATTTCCGGCTGGAAGGTGAACTCTCGGTATTCCTCCAGTTCATCCTGAAAGTCCCGCCCTTGTTGCATCAGGCTGCGCATGTTGTGGGCATTGACTTCCCGCTCCTGTGCATACTGCGCTTTGAGCAGGGAATGCTGTTTTGAAAGCTCTTGCAGCCGTTTTTCCAGCGCCTTGTTTTCGGCCTGCAATTTGTCTCTTGCGGCAGCGATCATGCTTTTTTCGGCAAGGGATTTTTGTTGCTGCTCCATGATCGTCTGTGCCTGTTTCAGCACGGATTTGTAACTGAGCAATGACGCCTGCGGGAATTCCGGCATGTCTGATAGAATGGCTTCCGCCTCACGGGCTTGCTGTTCCATGGATTGCAGGCGTTTCTGCAAGACTTCCTCCTGCTTCCGCCTTTCGATCATTTCTCCGATGAGTTGCAGGGCTTCGCGCGCCACGGCGTCAGACTCGCTCCGCAGACCAGCAAGAGCCTCCTGTTGTTGCTTGAATTCCCGCGTATCCAGATGCTTTTTCGCCGAACTGGGTTTCTGCTCGACGCCACGCTGAATCTCGAAGCCCCGGCTTTGCAGGTAGCTCGGCAACTCGGTTTGCAGCTTTTCAGACTGGCGCGGGTATAAATGCTGTTGGCGCTGAGTCGTCCATCCTGAGTTACCGGCACATGAAGGAAGTGCATGTGCGGCGTCTTTTCATCCATATGCACCATTGCCGAGATGACGTTTTCCTTGCCGACAAAATCCGTGAGATAGGCCACAGCTTCCTCAAAAAAGCGTTTGGTTTCCTCCTTGCCCATGCGGGTAAAGAACGATTTGTCCGAACTGACAATCAGGCCGCACAGATGCACGGCATCCTTGCGGACAGCCTTGACCATGAGCAGATCGTCAATGCGGTTCTGGATGGCCTGCGCGTAGTTGCAGGAGCGGCTCAATCATGGCTTGCCCATTGGGGGTGGACAAATCCGGCATGGCACACGGCTGCAAATCCGGCGTTATGAGTGAAAGGTTTTTCAGCGCCTGTGGCGGGATGGCCATGCCGCCCACAAGTGAGGACAAACGGCTCTGCATGGACGTGGCGGGCATTTCGCCGTCCACATAGAGCGTTTTTTTGGGCATGGGCCCGCGCCAGTTGAAAACCGCGCCGCCGGAGGCGACGGCCACGGCCACACTCAGGGCGGCAAAGGTCTTGCCCACGCCTCGCGGAGTATAAAGGATGCCTATTCCCTGAACCGGCAAAATGGGCGATAGAAGGTAACCCCGGTCAGGTATCTGCATGGACAGGAACTCGCTCATGTCCAAAGCGACAAGACCATGCTGTTTGGTCAGGGCCGCTTCAAGTTGTGAGCGGACTACCTCACATGGCACTATAAAACTCGCTTGGCTCACAAGGCTTACCGTAGTTTATCGAGATAGTCAGCCCACGCCTGCATAAGCTCCCGGCGTTGCTCAAAATACTGCGAACGGTCGTAGGCTTCCACAACGGCATTTTGTTCCTTGTGGGCAAGCTGCTTTTCAATATGGTTAGGGTTAAGATTGTTCTCTCGCGCCAGAGTGGAAAAAATCGTCCTGAATCCGTGGATACTCATTTCTTCCTTGGAATAGCCCATGTCCCGCAGCGCGGCCAGAAGTCCCTCGGCGGTGATGGGCCATTTTTTCGACCTGGGGCTGGGAAAGCACAAGTCACCGCCGCCGTTCATTTCACGAATTTCTTTTAACTCGCGGAACAGAGCGACGACCTGCCGTGACAAGGGAACGGTGTGCGCTACACGCATTTTCATGCCGCCACCGTGTTCATGGCGCTTGGCCGGAATTGTCCAGACGGCATTTTCCAGATCAATTTCTTCCCAGAGGGCAAGGCGTATTTCTTCGCTCCGCAATGGCGGTAGGGAAGGATATTGAGGCAGTACCTCACTGAAAGCCCGGCTCCGGTATAGCCGTGGATGCGCCGCAAAAGTCCTCCCACTTTTGCGGGATCGGTGATGGCGGCCCTGTGCCGCCGGGGAATGGGCTTAAGTGTGGTGGCGATGCGGTCGGCAATGTTGCGGTCAGTGTAGCCAAGCCCCCAAGCAAAAAGGCAGACGCCACTGGCAATCTGTGCGAGGCGGTGGGCGGTATCGATGCAGCCGCGTTCCTGCGTGGGCAGAATGGCTCCTACAATGTCACGGCGCTCAAGACTGGAAAAGGGTCTGTCCCCGATATGCTGGTACAAAATATTCAGATGCCAGTGGATTTTTTTGAGGTGGTGGGCGGGCTGGTCGCGTACTGTTTTTCAAACCACTGTTCAGCCACAACCTCAAAGGTCAACGCCTTTTCCTTCTCGGCAAGCATGGCGGCTTCCCTTTCAGACTTCTTGACTTCGCCGGGGTCGCGTCCATCCGCAAGCACTTGCCGGGCCTCAAGGTACTTCCTGCGGGCCTCGGCCAAACTGACCGCCGGGTATCTTCCAAGGGGCAGGACTTTCTGCTTGTTTTCAAAACGATAGCCCAATCTGCCAGGAAATGCTCTTGCTCTTTGCGCTGAGATACGCGTAAAGCCCGTCGCCATCAGATTCTTTTTGCACCCTACCGTTGGGCTTCATGCTTCTGAGCTTGGTATCAGTCAGCTTGCCCATGCTGGTAAAATCTCCGCATTGGAGTGTTGGTAAAACTTTTACCAACATTTTTACCAGCAAAAAGCCTGGATGACAACGTACCTGACGAGACGTGGCGAGACAATGAAAATCCATAAAAGCAAAGTCCCGTAAGGCTTTCCGGCTCTTACGGGACTTTGTGAGATTTTTAGGTGGTGCCGAGGGACAGAATTGAACTGCCGACACGGGGATTTTCAGTCCCCTGCTCTACCAACTGAGCTACCTCGGCGCGACGGAGATTTGTTTATATCACTCTGTCATCTTTGGCAAGCATTTTTTTACTTTTTTTAATTTTTTTCTGTCTGTGGCTTGCTTGCCTCAACAACAGTCACATTAAACCGACTGGCCTGCTCCGGTGCGCTATAAAAAACCACCATAAACGGGACGGTTCCACCCGGTGGAATATTGGTATTGTTTGTCAGTATATCCAGTTTATTGGAAAGTCCCTGCTCCAGCTCAGCTTCACTCAACACCTGAAGCTGAAACAAAGAGATGGTCGGTCCTGCCAGCTGAGATTTGGAGACAAGCGTATTGCCCGCCTCATCCTGAAGTGAAGCCTCTACTCTGATCAGCTCCCGAGCCTCATCAAAACCATTGGCTACTTTACCTTCAATTACGACAATATTGCCAATTTTCTCATTTTTAACGGTATATTGCCGGATATTCTGGATTTGCAACCTATTGACCATGGCAGCGATACGCGCTGCCCGTGCCTCCTCGCTTTCGGTCGTGGCCGTATTCTGCTTATGCTCTTTGAACATGGTCTTTACTGGTTCGAGCCAGTCAGTATAGTGCCAGACACCGGCAAAGGCTCCCCCCAGGATGATTAGCATCAGAAAAAGAAAACGCCACGAGCTGCCCCGTTTTTCGGGCTTGTCTGACTTTCCGATGCTGATGGATACAATTTTCTCTGAATCTTTCACCACGCTTTGGCGATCTTCAGGCTGTGGCAGGGTAAATACCTGCCGGCATACGGTACAGCGCAGCTTTACTCCCGGACGGGCTTTGCCGTCGGGCAGATTGTATGTAGTCTTACAGTTGGGACATGTGACTTTCATGGGAGCTCCCGGAAGAAAATCTCACTTGCCGACGCCCGGCAGGCAATAGACGGCCGGCAGCGCTCTGTAACGCTCCGCGTAATCAAGGCCATACCCTACAATAAATCCCGCTGGCAAGGCAAACCCTACAAAGTCGGCATGAACGGGAACTTCACGGCGCTCCTTTTTGTCAATGAGCGCCGCTATTTTCAGACTTTTCGCGCCGCGTGCGCTCAGCTGACGGAGAAGAAAATCCATACTGCGCCCGGAATCTATGATATCTTCAACGATGAGAACATGTTTGCCCTCAAGGGAAAGCTCAATATCCTTGGTGAAGGACACAGTGCCCCCACTTTTCATACCCTCCCCATAGCTGGCCAGACGTACGAAATCCAGCTCGGGAGAAATCGTAAGCGCCCGCACCAGATCGCTGAAGAAAAGAAAAGCCCCTTTCAACACACAGACAATCACCAGCGGCTCGTCCCCGTACAGAGAGTCTATTTCTTTCGCCAGCTCGCGCACGCGCGTGCGTATCATGTTTTCATCGTACACAATACGCAGATGTTCAACCGGAGAAAACATCACTTTCGCTCCATCAGTCTGTCAAGGAAATCCCTCAGCGCTTTTTCAGGGACAAAACCAGCTTCATTCACCACAATACGGCCACTCCGATCATAAATAATATTATGAGGAATACCGCTGACGCCGAATGCAAACCCCACTTCTTCCCCTCCATAGTAGACAGGGTAGTTGAACTCGGTCTTTTCTATGAAGGCTTCCATTTCCTGAAGATCCGTGTCAACGGCAATGCCGATGAGCAGAAAGTCATCAGGGGAAAGCTCTTCCCGTATTTTTTTCAAGCCGGGAATTTCACGCTTACACGGAGGACAAAATGCGGCAAAAAAGTTGACCATAACGATCTTTCCCTTGTTCTCCGCGATGATATCCAGCAGATGAGAAGTTTTTATTGCGGGGGTGGCGGCCTGCGATATGAAAGGAAACAGAAGCGTAAACAGCAACGCAAAAACTATTTTTTTCATGACTACCTCACATTGCAATCAAGTGAAACTGCAGGGCATGTTATGACGGAAATACCCGACGGACAATCCCTCCTTTCCGCCCTGCCCCCACTTTTAATGACGGGAAACAAGACGGCCGGCAAGACGTACGGCCTCTACAGCATCGGCGGCATATCCATCCGCGCCGATGGACTCGGCGTATTCCCGTGTCACTACAGCTCCTCCCACCATAACCTTGCAGGGCAGCCCCTGTTCTTTTATCAGTTTGATCGTGTCCTCCATTCGGGGCATGGTGGTCGTCATCAGGGCTGAAAGACCAATGAGACTCGCTCTGTTGTTCACTGCAGCGTCTATAATGGCTTCGGCCTTGACGTCCTTTCCCAGATCCACGATTTCATAACCATGATTGCCCAGCATCAGCGCGACGATATTCTTTCCGATATCGTGGATATCCCCTTCCACTGTAGCCAAAACAATAACGGGACGTTTTTCCGCGCATGTTTCCTTTTCCAGAAGGGGCTTAACCCGGGCGAATGCTGCCTGCATGGTTTCCGCTGAACGAAGCAGCTGAGGAAGAAAGTACTCCTTGCGTTCATAGCGCGCTCCAACCTCGGTAATCGCCGGGATCAGACGTCCCTTGACAAGCTCGAAAGGATCGGCTCCTTTGCCGAGCTCCTGCTCCACCAGGCCGGCTACCGCTTCTTTTTTACCGCGAATAACGGCTTCTTCCAGCGTCAGACTTTCGCTTCCTCCGGCTTTGTGGATTGAGGAAACTGCGTTTTCACTGTTTCGCCGCCATCCGGAGTAGACTGAAATGAAGTGGCCTGCCTGGGGATCTCTGCCCAGAAGCATATTTGCCGTATCTAAAGCCTCACGCAGGGTAATGTTGCCCGGATTGCCGATACAGGAGGATAGCCCTGCTCCGGCGGCCATTTGCAGGAATCCGGCATTGACAAGCTCCCGTGCAGGCAGTCCAAATGAAATATTGGACAGCCCCATGGTCGTCGGAAGACCGTTTTCAGTGCACCATCGCACAGTTTCCAGGCAGGCGCGCGGCGCGTCCGGATCCGAAGCGGCGGTAAGGGCCAGAACGTCTACCATAATCAGACGGCGCGGAATCCGGAAATCGTCCACCTGCTTCATAAGTCGTTCTATAATGGCAATTCGTTCGGATGCACTGGCGGGCAGATGTTTTCCCTGAAGGGGCAGGAGAACAAAAGGTGCGCCCCATGTGCGGCACAATGGTCCCAGAGTTTCAATCTTGCCCGGCTCGCCGCTGATGGAGTTAAGTAATGCCGATCCAGGATGCCACGGCAAGGCGGCAGCAAGGGCGGCGGGGTTGGAAGAATCCAGACAGAGCGGCGTGGTGAACTGAGCCACAAGACGCCTGGTCAGAGAGGGAAGAAAGTCTGCCTCGTCCACGCCGGGAGCGCCGACATTCACGTCAAGCACCTTTGCCCCTGCCTCAATCTGCTCCCCGGCATACTTCAGGGCAAGTTCAAAGCTTCCCGCCTGAAATTCCGCGCTGAGAGCCTTTTTGCCTGTGGGATTGACCCGTTCGCCAATCAGGGTCACCGGCATCTCCGCTCCAATACGCACAAGGGCGGAGCGTGACGTCAGCGAAATTCCGCCGTCCATGGAGCGATCGGGGAAGGAAACAGGCCGGTTCAGCACTTTTTCCCGCAGGCGCCGGATATGTTCGGGAGTAGTCCCGCAGCAGCCTCCAAGCACATGTATGCCGGACGCCGCGAACCGGGCGGTCATTTCGGCAAAGGGCTCCGGGGCGAGACGGAACACCGTTTCTCCGCCGACAAGTTCGGGAAGTCCCGCGTTGGGTTCGGCAAAAATGGGCAGAGAGCAGGCATTGCGCATACGCTCCGCCACCAGCAGCATGGCTTCAGGGCCTGCGCCACAGTTAACTCCTGCGGCGTCCACTCCCATATTTTCCATAGTCGAGGCAAAAATTTCCGGTGTTGAACCTGTCAGGCTGACGCCGTCTTCAAATGTCATGGAAACGAAAACCGGCAGATCACATTCCGCATGAGCGGCGGCAACCGCGATACGGGCTTCGGCCAGATCAAACTGGGTTTCAATGAAAAGCAGATCAACGCCTCCGGCCGCCAGGCCGCGGACCTGCCGTCGGAAAATCTCAAAAAGCTCTTCAGGAGACAAGTCCCCAAGAGGGCTGACAAAATGTCCCGTCGGCCCCATATCCCCCGCAATGAAAAGTTCTCGTCCAATCCGGGAAGATGTTTCTCTTGCTGCGACTCTGGCATTCTCTGCCATACTTCTGTTAAAGAACTCAACTTCAATATCGGGAGGAAGTTTGCAGGCATTGCCGCCGAAGGTGGGAGTCAGAAGAATATCCGCCCCCGCTTCTCCATAGGCCACATGCATGGAACGCACGATATCGGGGCGCGCCAGGCAGAACTGCGCAGGATTTGCGCCGGCGGGCATGCCAAGCGCCTGAAGCATGGTGCCGGTGGCTCCGTCGATAAACAGGGGACGGCCAAGGCTGAGTAGTTCGCGAAGTCGGGACATCTGTTCATTCTCCATTGCTTTTCGTCTCCGCCATGTGTACTGAAAATCGTTGAAAAGGCCAACCATAATCTATAGCATGCAACTCGGAAAGACAGCGTAAGGCCATTTTGGCGCAACGATCCAGCTTTTGGGTATATTATGAAAAAAATCAACGCCGATAAGCAGCAAGAACAAGGCGTTTCCGATATGAAGCAGGCCGGCCTGCCCCCCCGCCGCCGTTCTGGCGGAAAGAAGCCGGGAGGTGACTGCGCCTTGCGGGAAGCGGAAAATGAGGACGAAAGGCAAATCGGTTCACGACGGAAAACGGGTGGAAAAGATTCCTCTCCGGATGAAAGCAGGCTGAAAAAACAATCCCCGGAATATGTCGACGATCTGGATGAAGATGCGGAAACCGAACTCGCAGATCCCGAGATACTGCCCTCAGAAGAGGAGCTCCTGGATGAGCTTGCCCCGCAATCTCTGGACGCAGGACTGCTGGAATCTCCTCCTGTCATAGACCTTCTGCCCCCCGGGGGAGAAGGCGACCTGCCCGTGCCGTCTTCCGTCAGACTGCCCAGCCTTTCCACACGCGACAACCTGCAGCTCTATCTGCGAGAAGTGAGTCGCTTCCCATTGCTTGCTCCTGATGAGGAAGTGGAGCTGGCACGCCGCGTACGCGATACGGGGGACAGTGATGCCGCATTCCGGATTATTTCATCCCATCTGCGCCTGGTGGTGAAAATAGCCATGGACTTCCAGAGGCGCTGGATGCAAAACGTCCTGGATCTTATTCAGGAAGGCAATGTCGGGCTGATGCGCGCGGTGAACAAGTTTGATCCGGATAAAGGCATCAAGTTTTCCTACTATGCGACATTCTGGATCCGTGCCTATATCCTTAAATTCATAATGGACAACTGGCGCATGGTGAAAATCGGAACCACCCAGGCGCAGCGCAAGCTCTTTTATAACCTGAACAAAGAGCGTCAGAAACTTGTCGCGCAGGGTTTTGACCCCAGCGCAAGTGCCTTGTCCGAACGGTTGGGAGTGACCGAGGAGCAGATTGTTGAAATGCAGCAGCGTCTTGATGCTGGTGACGTATCGCTGGACTTACCCGTAAGCGACGAGAATGGCAGCGCCACACGCCTGGATTTTCTGCCTGCTCTCGGTCCCGGCATTGAGGACAGTTACGGCGATTCCGAAGTTGCCAGGCTGGTGCAGAACGGCATACGGGATATTCTTCCCCAGCTCTCTGAAAAGGAAGCCTATATTCTCGAACACAGACTGCTGACCGACGATCCCGTCACTCTGCGGGAAATAGGAGAACGCTATCATGTGACCAGAGAACGCATACGCCAGTTGGAGGCCAGACTTCTGGCCAAGCTGCGCGCGCATCTCGGCGAGGAAATCAAGGATTTTTCGGAAGACTGGATAAACCCGCAGGCATGAGGGCCTGCTTCGGGATGGTTGTTATTGATGTCGAAGTGTCATTGTCTTGTTTCAGGCTGCCTTCTCTGTCTGCCGCTGTGTCTTTCCGGCTGTCTGGCGCATCAGAATGCGCGCCCAGATGCCGCAGGTCCGCAGTTCACGCTTTCAGAAAATTCTCAGCTCAATTTCGCATATCTGCAGGTTGAGCAGGCCATGCAGCGGGGAGATCTCGGAGGGGTCATGGAAGCAGGAGAAACCCTGCTGCGCCTTCATGGCGACATGCGGCCCGTAGGCGACGCCGCAGCCTGGCTGCTCAGCAGCAAGCATACGGCTGAAGCCGAAAGCCTGCTGAAGCGAGCCATTCTCCTTGCTCCGGAAGACGCTGCGCTGCGCGCCATGTTTGCCGATTCTCTGCTTGAACAGGGAAAAACGGAAGAAGCACGCAACTTTGTACATGATTATGTAAAAAAATATCCGGGCGACGCTCAGGCACGCCTGGACCTTGCCCTGCTTTATCTTAAAACGGGTGCAAACAGCGAAGCCCTGAAGGAACTGGAAAGGCTTCCCGGAAATATGCGGTCGCCCGCTGTTCTTTATTACCAGGCACAGGCATGCCGCGCACTGAATCGTTCCGGCCAGGCTGCCCGTCTGCTGCGCCTGGCCCTGCAGAAGTCTCCCGATTTTCTTGAAGCGATGCTTGAGCTTGCCTCTATTGAGGAACAGTCCGGGCATTATGCGGAAGCTCGCAAACTCTATGAAAAACTGCTTACATTTGATGAAGGCAATCAGGATATTCTTGTCCGTCTTGTCGCCCTTTCCCTCAGGGAAGGAAACCCTGATCACGCGTTTGAGCTGGCTTCCAGCATACCTGATTCCATGAGCTTTGTTCTTGCTGTTTCTTCTCTGTTTATTGATGAAGGACGATTTGATCTTGCGGAAAGCCTGCTTTTAACTCTGGCAGAGAGATCGGATGCGCCGGAAGAACTGTTGTTCTATCAGGCGGCAGTAGCCTATGAAGGGCACAGGGATGCCGCGCGAACTCTGGAGCTCCTGGAACGCGTCTCTCCGTCAAACCGATATTACGATCGTTCTCTCAAGCTTCGCGCTCAGGTTCTCTATGAAAATGGCAATGTTGAACAGGCTCTGGATGTTATCCGGCACGGCAGTGAAATCTTCCCTTCCGACAAGGAATTTATTTTCTTTGCCATAGATCTGCTGGGGCGCCAAAAACGCTATGAGGAAGCCGGACAGGTTGCAGAAAAAGCCCTTGCCGACTGGCCCGATGATCCGGATCTCGCATTTCAGCGAGCCTCCCTCATGGATATGGCGGGAAAGCGGAACGAAGCCATGAAGTTGATGGAGGAGCTTCTCCGGAGCAACCCAGATAATGCCGCTGTGCTCAACTATATCGGCTATACCCTGGCTGAAGAAAACCGGGATCTGCCCCGTGCGCTCAAACTGCTGAATCGAGCCATAGAACTTTCTCCCGATACGGACTACATGCTCGATTCCCTCGCGTGGGCATATTACCGCAGTGGTGAGTACGCCAAGGCATGGGATTTTATCCGGCAGGCGGTTGAGCGCATGTCTGCCTCATCCGGACAGGATCCTGCAATGTGGGAACATTATGGGGATATTGCCCGGGCCTGCGGATATGATAGTGAAGCCCGCCGGGGCTGGGAGCGGGCGCTTGAACTGAGGCCGAAGAATCCCGACGTGCTCCGCGAAAAACTGGAGAGTTTCAGATGAACCTCTTTCGTATGATTTCGTGCGTTTTTTTGCTTGCTTTGGCCGCATGTGCGCCTCTTCAACCGTCAGGCTCCACAACCGGTGAAGAAAAAACGGCGAATATTCAGGCTCGCTGGAACGCTTTTCTCTCCCTGCACGGGCGACAGGGCCCTTCACTCTCGGAGGGAAGCCTGCGTTTTGGCGAGTCCGGCAACACCCACAGGGTCACCTGGCTGCTGTGGGGCAATGATGCTGAACAGTTGCGTTTCGACATTCAGGCGGGTATTGGCAATACACTGGCCAAGGCCCGCCTGGCAGAGGGGGTATTGCTGCTCTATCTTCCCAGCGACAACAGTATGCTGCGGGGAGACGACACCCCGGACGGTATTCTCCGACGCATAGGGCTGGATCTGCCTCTCTCTCTGCATGAATTGTACGCTGTTATTCAAGGGGATTTCTCCTCAGCGTTCAGTCATACCCGCATTCTTTCCAGCCGTACGCTGGAAGACGACGGCATTGAGCTTGAACTTGGCGCGCTCTCTCCCCACATGCCCGCGGCAACTCTGACGCTTGACAGGCGCAACCTTCCCGTTCGCTTGAGGATTCCCCATATGTGGGATATCAGAATAGACTGCGGCGATGACCTCCTCCCACGCCGTATGGATGGAATGAAGCGAAACAATACGAATGGGGAAGAATATCGTTTTATCCTGTTGATTAAAGATAGACAGGGCAGGAAACAGTTTGCCGACAAGGAGCTTGAATTGCAGATGCCCGCAGATGTCCGGCTGTTGTCGGACATCTAGAGCCGATCCCCTATGTCCCGGCCCGCAGGTTTCACGCTGAAGCCGGAGCGTTTTCGAAACGAAAACCGCCATGCCGGTTCCCTCATACAAAGGAGAAAAGATGAAAACCGTATACATTGCTTCCGATCACGCCGGTTTTTCGCTAAAAAACTTTCTGGTGAAACACCTTGTCGAAAAAGGGTATGCCGTGCATGATCTCGGCCCGGCAGATACCGCCCGCTGCGACTATCCGGACAGTGCTTTTGCCGTTACCAGCGCGTTGAAAAAGGATGAGTCGGCCTTCGGAATTCTCATATGCGGCACAGGCATCGGCATGAGCATGGCCGCCAACCGTGTGCCCGGCATCCGGGCGGCGCTTGCCGCCTGCGAATTTCATGCCCGCGCCTGCCGGGCGCATAACAACGCCAATGTACTCTGCCTTGGTGAAAGAGTAACAGGTCCCGGTGTTGCGGCTGATCTCGCCGATATTTTCCTGAATACTGATTTCGAGGGTGGCCGCCATCTGCGCCGGGTCGAGCTGTTCGATAAAAAACAGGATTAGGCCGTGTCCGGATACCGCATGAAAATACCTGAGGCTTGGCAGCCGGCCAGGGAGTGAGACATATTATGCCCAAAAGCAAGGAAGTCTACCGCTGCCGTCAGTGTGGAGCGTTGACGCCGCAGTGGCGGGGGCAGTGCCCTTCCTGCCATGCATGGAATACCCTGGAGGCGGAACTTGTTTCCGCATCCTCTGCAGGAGCGCGCAGCGCTGTCCCGACAGGAAAGATTCCCCGGGCACAGCCGCTCGGACGGGTCAGCGATGAAGGACATACTCCCTATGGCACAGGACTCCAGGCACTGGATCGCGTACTCGGCAGGGGATTTGTCCCCGGCGCGGCAGTCCTGGTGGGAGGTGAACCAGGCATAGGCAAATCAACTCTGCTTCTGCAGGTGGCGGGCTCTGTGGCACGTAATGGCCGCGTGACGCTGTACGCCAGCGGAGAGGAATCTCTTCCGCAAATACGGAGCAGGGCTGAGCGGCTTGGTGTACTGCATGATAACCTGCTGGCGCTTTCCACCAGCCGGGTACAGGATCTTTTTCCTCTGCTTGAAGAGAATCGCGCTCCTGCCCTGTTGATTGTGGATTCCGTCCAGACGCTGGCATCGGATGAAGCCGAAGGGCTGCCCGGCAATGTAAGTCAGGTTCGGGCAGTGGCTACGGAACTTGTGGAGCGTTGCAAGAAATCCAACACTACTCTTCTGCTTGTCGGACATGTCACCAAAGACGGCACGCTGGCCGGGCCGCGTCTGCTGGAACATCTGGTGGATACCGTGGTTTCTCTGGAAGGAGAACGGAGGGAGATGTTCCGCATGTTGCGGGTACTGAAAAATCGTTTCGGTCCTAATCAGGAACTTCTGGTATTCCGAATGGAACAGAAAGGGCTGCAGGTAGTCGAAGATCCGTCCACTTTCTTTCTTGGCGCCCGGGACGCCAGCCTCAGCGGTACAGCCGTAGTCATGGCAGTGGAAGGCCAGCGCCCTTTTGCCGTGGAAATGCAGGCTCTGGCGACCAGGAGCTACCTGAGCATCCCCCGCCGGACAGGACTTGGCTTTGATGTAAACCGTCTGCACTTGCTGCTTGCCGTTCTGGAAAAAAGGCTGCGTCTGAACTTTGCCCAGTATGATATTTTCGCCAAGGTCGGCGGCGGCATGAAACTGCAGGAGCCAGCCCTCGATCTGGCTCTGGTGGCTGCACTGCTTTCCTCCTTATATGATATCCCCCTGCCGGAGCGGGCGGTTTTCTGGGGAGAAGTGGACCTCAATGGACAGGTTCGTCCCGTGTCCGGACATGACATGCGCCTGGCACAAGCAAAACGGCTTGGATATGCACCGCTCTTCCATCCCGGTCCGGACAAGAACGGAGTGGATACGGTAATGAGGCTGCAAAAACTTCTTTTTCGCAAATGACGAAAGCCACAACGGTGAATGAGATAAAACTCAGACAACTGGATGAAGCTCTGTGTGCCTGCTGTTCCGTTCCAACTGCCCACGCGGCGTGGAACAAAGAATTGGCGATTGCTTTTTCCGGCGGACTGGACAGCCGTTTTCTGGCGTTTGCCGCACGGATGTTCGGCTATTCCGTAACGCTGCTCCATGTGCATGGGCCGCATGTCAGCCCGCACGAGAGTGCGTTTGCCCGAACCTGGGCCGACAGACACAATCTGCCCTTCAAGAGGCTCTTTCTCAATCCGCTTGATGATGCTCGAATCGCGGCAAACGACGAGCTGCGCTGCTATTTCTGCAAGAAGCGTCTGTTCGACGAACTGCTGCGCCTTTCCGCCCCCCTGCCTCTGTGCGACGGCACACATGCTTCCGACACATCGGCCTATCGCCCAGGCCGTAAGGCCCTGCGGGAACTCGGCATCTATTCCCCACTGGAAATGGCAGGATTCCAGAAAGATGACATCAGACGCATTGGCGCTGACATTGGATTGGACATCCCCTGGCAGAAAGCCCGCCCCTGTCTGCTGACCCGCTTTCCTTACGGGATATGCGCGGATGTCCCCCTTCTGAACGCGCTGGCCGGGGCGGAAGAAAATATGGCCAAGCTGATGGAAAGCTGCAGCCGGGATGCCGGAATTCCGCACGGAGGAGAACCGGATTTTCGTCTGAGAATCCAGACCGTAACCCCTTTCGGGGCAGATGTGGAACTGCATGTGCGGGAACAACGCAAAAGCTTTACGCAAAGCGAAAGCTTCTCAAAAAAATGTCGGCACCTGATGAATTCCATCCCGCTTCTGCGTCTTCAGGCCATTCGACATATGGGTAATCTGAGCGGATATTTCGACAGAAGCAGGCGTTCCTAGGGAATTTTGCGGAACTATCCTGTCAGCCAAGTATTCCATGTTCTGGTCCGCAGATTTCACGCCTGACGCCGGAGTCTCGCCCTGCCCGGTTCCGGGAGTATTTTCAAAGTAAAAAAGCTCTAAAACAATTATCCATTGAGTCAAGTAGAAACGAGACTTCTTCAGAACTCCCCCACATGAAAAGGCGATCTCCCAGAAAGAAGATCGCCTTTTCATGTGGGGACTATCCCCTCTGTTTAACTTGCTTACTTGCCGGAATCAAAGGGAATGGTGACGAAGAAGCTATCGCCGCGGCGAAGGATCTGAAACATGACCGCACCACGTTCCTTTGCTTCCTTTTCAAGGATATTGCGCAATTCGTCGGCATCGGTCACCTCAGTGAGATTGGCGGAACGGATGACGTCGCCGCTTTGCAGGCCGGCCTTATCGGCAGGGCTGCCGGGATTTACCTTGACAACAAGCAGCCCCTTGGTATCAGCGGGAAGATCAAGGGCCCTCGCATTTTCCCTGGTCAGCGGCCGGACGTTCAGACCGAGGGCAATGCCGCTTTCCGCTCTGCTTTCCTCCTGCTGAATGCCGCGCTGGGCACGTTCACCGAGAACCACGGTCTTGCGCAGCTCCTTGCCGTTACGCATCACGGTGACGGAAACTTCCGTGCCGGGCTTGAGTTCAGCGACGCGGCGCAGGAGTTCAGCGGAGTCCTTCACAGAGTTCTTGCCTACACGGATAATGACGTCGCCAGCCTTGAGTCCTCCCTTATCGGCAGGTTCGCCCTTGGTTACGGAGCCGATAAGCGCTCCCTGCGCATCCTTCAGCCCCAGTGCCTTGGCCACGTTTTCATCCACGTCCTGAATGGCGACTCCCAGCCATCCGCGGCTGACTTTCTTGCCTTCTTTCAGCTCGTCAACAATTTTCATTGCCAAATTGCTGGGAATGGCGAACCCGATCCCCTGACCGCTGGCCACAATGGCAGTATTGATCCCAATAACCTCACCATCCATATTAATCAGCGGGCCGCCGCTGTTGCCAGGATTGATGGAAGCATCGGTCTGCAGGAAGTTGTCAAAGGGGCCGGAATGAATATCGCGGCCCTTAGCGCTCAGAATCCCCGCCGTAACAGTATTGCTCAACCCAAAGGGGTTACCAATGGCTACAACCCATTCCCCGACTTCAAGGCGATCTGAATCGCCAAAAGGAAGCACGGGCAGACTTTTGTCGCTGTCCACTTTCAGCAGCGCGATATCTGTCTCCGGATCACGCCCAATGAGCCTGGCTTCCAAAGAATGCGCCTTGCTGGAATCCCCTTCCAGATTGACATATATTTTATCGGCGCCCTCTACCACATGGTTGTTGGTTACAATATAGCCGTCACTCGAAATAATAAACCCCGAACCAAGAGCATTACGGGTTCTCGGTCCCTGCCGCCCCTGAAAAGGCCCGAACTGCTCAAAAAAGCGTTCCATGCCGGGAGGAAGCCCTTCAAACATGCTGCTCATGCGGTCAACAACTTCCCTCTCTGTACTGATGTTAACCACAGCCGGGCCGGCGTTCTTCGCCAGCGGGACGAAATTCGGCAACGTCGCGGCCGCCTGTGCCGCACCCGCGGCCATCAGGGCTATCGCCACCCCGGAAACGGCATGACGGAAAAATCTGTTCATTACAAGTCTCCTCAAAATGTTATAAAGGGATAACGGGAACATTTTCAGAGCGGCGTCCCGTCCTTCCCCCCGGAAGAACATGAGGGGCCGGAACAGCCCCCCCCGCAGTTCCCTCCGCATGATGAATGCCGGGGACCGCGCATGGCGGGATGAACAGGGCCGATCTTGAAGGGAAAGGCCCCCGTTTTTTGCGGGCTTGGCGCGGAAACACGACGCTCCGTCCGGGATTCGCCGCACTGCGGACAGGACGGAACCTCATCTCCGAATACCAGCTCCTCAAAAAGATACTGACACTTTGGACAATGGAAATCGAACATGGGCATAAGCACTTCTCCGATACAGACGCCTTGGCAGTTTGTCGAACACGTGCCAGGCGCGGTTTCCTTAAGCTAATCCTCTTTTCCATTATGGCAAGAGGGAACGCGCAAGGCGCTCCGGCAGATGCTTGCCAAGCCATCCTCCCTGTGCCACAAAAAGGCAGTCTCAACACTTATTTTAGCCGGACTTTATATGAAAAATCGAAAAGGGACGTCATTTGACCCGGATGACGGCTTTCTTCTTCCTCCTGAAGAGCGCGCGATACGACGTTCCCCGGAGGAGCAGAAGGAACGCGAACTGCGTCGTCGCCGCCTTGAACTGACGGCAGCCCTGATCACCGTATTGGTTGTGGTGGTCAGCTCATGGTGGCAGCTTTCCTATCTGGAAGGAGACTCCTGGCTTTTCCTTGTTCTGCTCAACATCAATATTATCCTGATGCTGGTAGTGCTCTTTCTGGTTTCCCGCAGCGTAGTGAAACTCTTTCTGGAACGAAAGAGGAAGATTTTCGGGGCACGCCTGCGTACCCGTCTGGTACTCGCGTTCATCTCCATTTCCTTCATACCGGTTCTTATCATGTTTCTTGCGGCCAACCGCGTTGTCGTTACCAGCGTTGATTACTGGTTCAAGTCCCAAGTGGAAAACTCCATGCAGGCCGCACTGCAGATCGGGCAGAATTTCTATGCGGCAGCGGCAGAGCGTCTGCGCGCCAATGCGGGTATTTTGCTGGAAGAGCTTGCCGCGCTTCCTTCCGACAGTGATCGTCGGGACGAACTGCTCATCCGCCACCAGAAACAAAGCGGACTGGCGCTGGTTGGCTTTATTCAGCGGATTCCCTCCAATCCTCCGTCCTATGTGGAACGCCATTGGCATGCACGGGAAAATTTCATCCCGATCTGGCAGAATGTCCGCAGAAGGTTCAACTGGGAACAGACTTCCCGCTCCGGCTTCGATTCCGTGCTGTGGTCCGAACCTTCGGGAGACTATGTGGTTTGCAGTGTTCCCGTACCGGGGACAGAGGGACTTTACCTGGTAACAGCGGAAACCATGGGCAAGGGACTTCTGACGGAACTTGAAAAAATCAGTCAGGGCTTCGAGGAATACAGCCAGCTTAAAAACCTGAAGCGTCCCCTCAAGCTGTCGTTCTCCCTTGTACTCGGCCTGCTGAGTCTGGTGGTCATTTTTGGATCGGTCTGGGTCGCTTTCCGTCTTTCACGCCAGCTTACCGAGCCTATTCTCGCCCTGTCGCGCGGCACGGTCAAACTCGCCCGAGGCGAACCGGACGACCCCGTACAGGATTCCGGCAAGGACGAACTCGGACAGCTGGTCACCTCATTCAACAGAATGGCGCAGGACGTCAGGGAAAGCCGGGAACGTCTGACGAACCTTAACAAACTTCTTGAAGAACGCAGCCGTATTCTTGAAGCCCGTAACCAGTATATTGAAACCGTTCTGGAAAATATAGCCACGGGAGTGGTCACGCTTGACGCGCATGGGAACATACAGACCATGAACAAGGCTGCCTGCACCATATTTGCAACCTCGGCAAAACGATGGGAAGGCAGGAATCCGTCCCTTTCTCTCCAGCCGGAATATGCCCGCCTGCTCCATGCCATGTATGACTTTCTGCGCAGGCATCCCGAGCGCCCCTGGCAGCAGGGACTGGATTTTGTACGCGGCGGACGCCACTGGAAACTTCTGCTCCATGTCGTGGTACTGCCCGGACAAATCGAAAAGGACGGCGAATTCAGCAGCGTGGTCGCGGTCATCGAGGATATTACCGAGCTGGCCCGCATGCAGCGCTTCGCCGCCTGGCAGGAGGTTGCCAGGCGCATAGCACATGAAATCAAGAATCCTCTGACCCCCATCAAACTTTCAGCCCAGCGTCTGGAAAGAAAGTTTTCGGCGGGCATCAGCGATCCCGCCTTCTCCCAGTCAACAGGATTAATTGTCAAGGAGGTCGAACGAATGCAGAATATGGTGGCGGAGTTTTCCTCTTTTGCCGCCATTCCCGAAGTTTCGCTGACCGAGGGAAACCTTTATCCGTTACTTGAAGAACTTGTTGTCATGTTCCGGACCAGCCACCCTCGCATTGAATGGCTGCTTGATATTCCGTCCCCCCTTCCCGACATGCCGCTGGATGCCGAGGCCATGCACCGGGTTCTGCTGAACCTGATGGGAAACGCGGCGGAGGCCCTCGGTGGGGAAACAGCAGCGCCGGGCGCGAAAGTAGTCATCCGCGCGGAACTGGACGCCAGACGGGAAAATCTGCGGGTCGAAATCGAGGACAACGGACCGGGACTCCCCGAGGAAGACGCCGCCAAGCTGTTCGAGCCGTATTATTCACGCAAACAGGGTGGAACGGGCCTGGGGCTTTCCATTGTCCGGGCGTTGGTGCAGGATCATGGCGGAAGTATCATTGCACGAAACGCGCCGCACGGCGGCGCGCTCATCCGCATGGAATTCCCCCTGGTCTAGCGCGGCCGCCCCCCTGTATGCCTTTATGAACAGGTTATGTCTTTGCAGAAACCTTGCTGTCAGCAGCCTGTTTTGGAAAAACAAAACGGAAAAACACTCCCCTCGCGGAAAGTTCCGCTTCCAGGCCGCCTGGAAAGAGAAAGCGTTTTCCATGGCGTTTTTCGCGCAGGGCGCGATCAAGAGCAAACAGGACGGAATGGCGCCCCTGTGTTCTTTGTCCGCAGCCGGGAGGCCGTGAACGGATCAGCCGCTCCAGAACGATCATATAGGCCCGCAGCCGCGCGCTTTCCGGCAGACACATCAGCTTCTCCCTCCGCAGCAGCAGCCCATCCTCCGTCGCTTCATTCCCGTCGAAGATCCCGGCCAGAAGTTCCCGCCAGTACGCCTCATCCTGGCGGGCGCTCCGCCAGAGACGGCGGGCGGCATCAAGAAAGGCGGGATTCTCCGCTTTCAGCAGCGGCAGGATATCAAGGCGAACCCGATTACGCCGGCCGATGCGCTCGGCATTGGTGACATCATCTCTCCATGGCACATGCATGCGTTCCAGCAGTCCGCGCAGAGTAGCCTTTTCTTCCATCAGAAGCGGCCGAAGCAAAGGCAAGCCCGGTTGAGAATCACAGCCGCACATGCCGCCGAGTCCGGGCCATGCCGCGCCGCGCGTCAGACGCATAAGAATATCTTCCGCCAAGTCATCCGCGTGATGAGCCAACACTACCCAGTCTGCGTTCACACAGCGTGCGGTTTCGCTCAGAAAGGCCCGCCGTGCTGAGCGTCCGGCCTCCTCTTCACCGATGGCCTCTTTTTCCGAGCGCATCCGGATGTCTTCACGCCGTTCATGAAGGGGAATGCCCCAGGCGGCGCACAGAGCCCGGACATGCGCAGCGTCAGCGCCGCTTTCCGGGCGCAGACAATGATCAAGGTGCGCAGCGGCCAGTGTCAGCTTTTCAAGCGGCCGCAAGGCCAGAAGCAGGCAGAACAGCGCCGTGGAATCGATACCTCCGGATAAGGAGATGAGAAGAGTCTTTCCCCGCCAGTCCACCCCCAGCTCTTCCCGAACAAAGGAGCGCACCCGCAGAGCCAGCAGCGCGCCGCTCCGGTCTAGCCCACGCAACCCCGCTTCCGGCCGGAAAAGCATGTCAGGAATACTGCTTGCGCCACTCATCAAGAAACAACAGCCCCGCTTCCAGGCTTTCCAGTTCGCCGCTCTGGTTCCGCAGCCGTGCGATCACTTCGTCAAACGACGCACTGTTCGGCAGACCCAGACGAGTGAGAAGGCTGGTCAGCTCCTCCTGCATCCCGCCGGACATGCCTTCGGGCCAGCCATGCTCGGCGCGCGGACACGGCCAGTCCGGACGGAGGGAACGTATAAAACCGAGCAATGCCTCCATCCTCTGCTGATAGGTATGTTCGGCCAGCACACGCTCCCTGCTCCGTCTTGCGATCTCTTCTCTGGCTTCGGGATGCGCAAGGTAAAAATCAATGGCTGCTTCCATCTCCTCCGGGCTGGAAAAGACTGAGAGTTCCGCGTCATCTCCATCAAGCCGGAACAGTTCCGGCATGAGTTCGCGCCTGTCCACCAGTTGAAACGCCCCCATCGCGGCAAGCTCAAATGTGCGGGGATTGACGAAATCCCCTCCGCTTACCAGCTTGTCCGCTCCAAGACTGGAATGAAGATTGAGGTTGATTTTCGCGGCATTATACACGAGGACGGATTCTTCCGCACTAATCCGCGCTCCTCTCCGTTGCACGCGGGGAGCAAGCAGTTCATCCCCCTCCCAGTCCGATCCCCATATTTTAAAATCGCGCCGCAAAAGCGTCCTGAAGGCCACCCGTCTGTTCGGGTAACCTGCGCCGAGAAAGGACAGGTCCGCCCCGTATTCACGGCGCTGCTCGGGAGTCAGTTCCACCTTCCGGTGAAACCCGGGCAGTGCCGCCAGAGGAAGATACATGGCATGAGGCACGCCAGCCTCCTTCAACAGGGACAGGAACGGCTCTTTCTGGATGACAAAGAAAAAATCATAGAGCGGCGCGAAGACTCTCCAGTAGGAAAACACTCGATAATCTTCGACAAACCACATGGCACTGGGGACTCCTTCCCTGCGCAGACGCTGAAGGAGCTGTCTGCTCATGGGAGCCTGGGCGAGAGCCAGCACGAGATCCGGCTCAAAATGTTCCACGCGCGCATAAATGGCCTGCCCCAACAGATTTACGAAGGAGTTTTCCAACTGTTCCATCCTGTCTTCGGCCACACGCAGACCGCGCAGCGCAGCATGGGCTTCATGGAAGGCTGGCGCCTCGAAGACATCCACCATATGGCCCAGTTCACCCAAGGCGGAAGCACAATAGCGCCCAATGGGAAGGGAACCGCCATACAGCGGCAGCACAACAAGAATACGCAGGTGCTGTTCCATGTTTTTTCGTCCTTTTTGCGACATGAGAGCGGGGGAGCTGAAATCAGCAGCAGAAAGCAGTAGAAAATTGCGTCAGGGTCTGATCGGAGGAAGAATCCAGTCCGTCTCCCGGTAGAGAGCGGCAGCGGCATCCGAGCCATGCGTGGTGCCGAGACCGAGATATTCCGCGAGCTGGTCGCGCAGGGCTTTCCGCAATGGAGCGTCGTGATCAGGCGAATCCCCTCCCTCCTCGCGCCAGGTCTGTCCCATTTCGTCAAAGGTTCCGTGCAGAATACGCACATGCCGGGGAAAACGCCGTTCAGTTTTTCCGCGCCCCGCAAGATAGGCCAGAAGGGCCGGATCAGTGAAGGCGGCACGGCAGGGAGCGTTCTTCGGGCAGGGTGAACTTTCTGCACAGGGCGCACAGGGCAAGTCGGCCTGCAAGACAGTATGCCCCACGCCATAAGGCCCGGTTTCCCATACCCAGGCCGAAGAGCAGAACAGACCGAGAACCGGCACTCCCAGATGCGCGGCCAGATGCGCCGTGCCGGTATCCGGAGAAAGCAGAACATCCAATCCGGCAAGTATATCCTGCAGGGCCGCCCAGTCTGTTTTTCCTGTAAGATCAAGGCATCGTTCCACAACCGTACCCGGCAGTCGCGCCATAAGATCACGTGCGGCAGAGTGCTCCTTTGACGTCCCGAGCAGATACACCGGGCATTTTCCTGCGCGGCCCAGCTTCTCTGCCTGGATACGGGTCAGCAGAGCCAGAGCGTCTGGCGAGGGAGAACGGCGGCGCACCTGCCCGGCCAGCACGATGCCCAGCCCCTTCCCGCCAGGGACAGCCGGGGGATTCACCAGAGCGGGAGAAATCGGCACAGGCGCAAGCGACGCCCAGAAATCCGCAAGATTGAGGGGAGAGCGACGCCGCTCCGCCATCCAGCGAAAGGCCATGCGTATCCAGCGACAACGCAGTGCCTGCCCCCCACGCACGGGATAGCCGCGCACAACTTCCGGAGGGAACAGGGAAGCGACAGCTTTACATAGTCCAGCGTTGTTCAGCGCATAGACTTCGACAAAATGTTCGGAACGCAGATGCTCGAAGACGGCGCGTCCCTCTTCCAGCACCGTCCGCGCATCACAGCCGTGAGCGGGCAGCGCGTGGATCACGCAGTCGGGGTAAACCAAGCGAGCCAGAGCCGCCAGACTCCGATCGACGCACAGATGCACGTCTCCCTCCCGCCTGAGGGAAAGAATCAGGCGCTTGCTCTGGACAATATCGCCAAAGCGCGCCAGCTGCACAACAAGCCGTTTCGTCATGGCGCAAACTAGCCCGAAATCAAAGCGGCGGCAAGTTCCGCCCTGTCATTGCGCTTCCCTTCATTTCCGCGCCATGCTATATGGAGCAAATGCGTTATTACCCTCTGTTTCTTGACTTGAGCCGGGCCGTCTGCCTCGTGATCGGCGCGGGCCGTGTAGGACGCCGCAAAATCGCCGCGCTGCTGGAATGCGGAGCTGCCGGCGTTGTAGCTCTGGATCCCTTTGCGGACGCCGAAAAACTTCAGGTTTTTGTTGAAGATTCCCGTTTCTGCTTCGAACGCCGCCCATTCAGGGAAGAGGACATGGCCGGGAAAGCTCTGGTCTTCATCTGCACCTCGTCAAGAGAGGTCAACCGGGCTGCCGCCGCCGCCTGCCGCGCCAGGAACGTACTCTGCAATGTCGCAGACGCTCCGCACGAAGGCGCGTTCATTGTCCCGTCACATGTGGATGCCCCTCCTCTCTCTCTCGCCCTGTCCACCGGCGGGGCAAGCCCCGCTCTCGCCAGAGCCCTGAAAGAAGACCTTGAAACTTGGCTGGGGGGAGGCTATGTTCCGTTGGCGCGTTTTCTGGAGAAACTGCGTCCCATACTGCTGAATCTGGGACTTGGAAGCGATCGGAATGCCGAAATTTTTCGTGCGCTCTGCTCGCCTGAATTTCGCTCATGTTTCCGTGCCGCGTACGCGGCACGGGATCATAAACGAATTCTGCGCATGGCGGAGGCGATCCTTCCCCCCGGGCTTCACGGTTCACTCAAGGAGTTGCTGAATGGATTGGACTGATGTCCTCTTTCTTCTGACGCTTCTGCTGTATGCTGTGGCATCGGTAGCACTGCTGGCCGGCTATATCGGCCGCAGCGGCAGAGCAAAAGGCCTTGCTGCCGGAATCAGCCTTGCTGCCTTCGGCCTGCATACGCTGCTTCTTGCCGTAACGGCGGCCGCCGGGTGGAATATGGTCGTCCGCAGTTTGTATCTGCTGCCCCTGTCATGGGCATTCGTGGGCATAGGCCTTGTCATGTGGCTGTGGCAGAAAACGACGGTGCTGCTTCTGTTCATTCCTCCCGTAGCCTTCATTCTGCTGATGGTGGCCCAGCTCCTGGACGCTCGCGGCGTCACTGTGGCCGCCGCCATGACCGGCCCCGTATTTGCCCTGCATCTTGTCAGCATTTTTGCCGGGCTGGGGCTGATGTCCGTTGCCGCAGGAGCGGCTGTGATCTTTCTCTGGCAGCAGAAAAAACTCAAAATGAAAATCAGGCTCGCGGGGCTGCGGGGAGATCTGCCTTCCATGGCTGCTCTGGATCGCATCAACAGCCTGGCAACGCTTGTGGGCTTTCCCTTCTATACACTTGGGGTCATCTGCGGTTTTGCCTGGGCGCGTCTGGCCTGGGGAAGCATATTTTCCGGCGATCCCAAGGAACTTATATCTCTGATTGTGTGGGCGCTGTGCGCCCTGCTTTTCCATCAGCGCCAGGCTCTCGGCTGGCAGGGGCGCAAGCCGGCGCTCATGGCGCTGGGCATCTTCGCAGCTTCACTTTTCTCCCTGCTTGTGGTCAATTTTCTGCTGCCTACACGCCATGCGTTCCAATTCACCTTCTGATTGCCCGCAAAGCTGTATATCATGGATCATACCATTCATCTCATAGGGCTGAATCACCGCACTGCAGCGGTAGAAGTCCGGGAACAGTTTGCCCTGACCAACTTCTGCTCTCCCGAAACATGGGCGCTTCCTCCGTGCGAAGATGTCGCGGAGTCCCTGATCCTGTCCACCTGCAATCGGGTGGAAGTGCTTGCCGTAGGGCCTTCTGAACGCTGCCCGCGTCATGTCATGGAACGCTGGAGCGCCATCTGCGGCAAAACGCCCGATGACCTGACTCCCTATATCTACCGATATCAGAATGAAGAGGCTGTAAAGCATATCTTTTCCGTGGCCTCCAGTCTCGACTCTCTGGTGCTAGGCGAACCGCAGATCCTCGGTCAGCTCAAGGCGGCTTACCGAAAAGCCAGCAACGCCCAAAGTGCCGGGCTCATCGTGAACCGCCTTCTGCACAAGGCTTTTTCCGTAGCCAAGCGGGTGCGTACGGAAACCGCTGTCGCCTCCAGTGCGGTTTCCATCAGCTATGCAGCGGTGGAGCTGGCGAAAAGAATCTTTGACGATATGCCGCAACATGAGGCGCTGCTCATAGGTGCGGGAGAAATGGCCGAGCTGGCGGCCATGCATCTTATTCAAGCCGGCATCCGGCGTGTCCTGGTAGCCAACCGTACTCTGGAACGCGCTCGGGAACTGGCGGAACGTATCGGCGGAGAAGCCATAGCCTTTGACGCCATTTTCGAGGTCATGCCGCGCACGGATATCGTCATCAGTTCCACGGGATCCCCCGAAGCCGTCATTCATGCGGATAACGTGCGGGACGTCCTGCGCAGGCGGCGGAACCGTCCCATGTTCCTCATAGATATTGCCATGCCGCGTGATATCGACCCTGCCGTTAATAATCTGGACAATATCTATCTCTACGATATTGACGATCTCAAGGAAGTGGTCGAGGAAAACCAGGCTCAGCGCCGGGCCGAAGCACTCAAGGCCAGACGCATCGTGGAAGAGGAAACAGAGATTTTCACCGACTGGCTGCAGTCCCTTGCTCTCCAGCCCACCATCGTGGAACTGGTAAAGCGTGGGGAAGACATCATGCGTGAAGAGTTGGCGCTGACCTGCCGCAGATTGGGAAACGTGGACGAAAAAACGCGGGAAGCCCTGGAAATTATGGCATCTTCTCTAGTGCGCCGTTTCAACCATGCTCCCATTGACTATCTTAAACGCGGCTTTGCGGAAGCACGAAAACATGACCGCGAAATTCGGTCCATCGACACGATTCGTCAGGTTTTTCAGCTTGGCACTGACAGCCGCAATGAGGTACGCCGTTGAGTCGCTGGCCCGGCAATGCATTTGCATGATAGCGGAGGAACGCCACTGGATTGCCTCGTGAAATGGAAATTTAATATTCCCATAAAAAAACAATTATAAATTTATATATTCAGTGACTGCATTCATACAAAAACATTTCAGCTTTATTATCAACAACAATTTCTTTATTAAAAGAAGAATAGACACAAAATTTTGTGAAACCTGTTTCCTGCAAAAGATTATCCATTTCTCCCAGTTCATAAAGATGTATTTGAAAATTCATAAACTCACTTTGTAACAATTTTTTACCATCATATAATTCATATATGCTTGGAGAAAATTGAGTATGAGTTTTTTCATCATACCAATTTTTACTTTTTAAAATCAGTGTATAGTCATGTTTTAATTTTAATGACACTTTAATATTGTAATCATTATCATTTTTACAGCGGCTTGCTACCGTATCCACAGCAAAAACAAATTTTCCATTTGTTTTTAGCAGTAAGTTTATTTTTTTTAATATTTTCTTGCATTGCCGTATATCTGTAAATAACGATACTGAATCAGATGAAATAAAAATATAATCAAATTTTTCACTCGATTGATACTGTTCAATATCAACTTCAAAAGTATCTGCATTTGGTGATTTTAGTTTTAACTTTTCCAGCATTTCATGGGAATTATCTATTCCTTTAATATTTAAACCTCTTTTTAAAAATGGGATAAAAAATCTTCCACTCCCACATAGCGCCTCTAAAATATTTACTTCTTTTTTTGCATAAGACAAGTAAAATTCCAATTCGTCTTGAGGTGTATCTCTATGTAATTCTTCATACATCATCGTACATAATGCACCATAATAATTTATCTTAATATCTCCATTGAACATATCTGATTCGTTCATAAATATATGCTCCTCAATAAAATATTCTCTATAATGCAGCCATACAATGGATATCAACAAGCTAACTGAAATGTAAATAGATATCGAGTCTGAAAAATTTTGTCTTTCGATGAACGCTGTTTTATAGCTATTCGGAATAAAAAACAAATATCAGAAAAATAAAGGCTGTATTAAATTTCCTGGCTGATACAGCAATCGGCGGTCGTTCCAGCCCGGTTTCAGCGGCAGCCGCCCTTTCAGCGCGGTGAAAGGCCCCTTCGGCAAGAGCTGGCTGAGCTTCGTCGCTCTCAACCGCGCTTCGCGAGATATTCGACCGCGACCTCCGGGTGGAACTCGACCGGCCTTGCCGATACTCGCTCTTGCTTGCGTTTTCCGCGCAAAACGCGACGCTCGTACTCTGTGCCCCCCCTCCATGCCGCATGGCCATGCGGCGGGAGGGGGCGTCGCTCCATACGCGCTGACGCGCGAGCCTCCGACGGTCAAGGGTATGTTCAACACAATTCTGCAACAGAGCGTTAAGTAAAGGTCACTTGACGAATGTCCGAAATCGGATATTTTTGACTCCGCTTTCAATTCCGCCAGAGAAAGGATTGCATACGATGACCGATCTTGTCCGTGCAAAATTAAAACAGCGCAACTATTTATACAGTGAAATCAGCATGTTATATCATAATATTGCTGCAAAACAAGGAATTTCAAATAGCATCCAATGTATTTTATATGTACTTTGTGATAATGAAAATTCTTGTCTGCAAAGTGATATTTATAAATTTTTTGGTCTTAGCAGACAAACAATAAATTCAGCAATACAAAACTTGGAAAATGATGGGATTATTTACCTTAGTAAAGGAACAGGAAGAAATAAAATAGTTCATTTAACTGAAAAAGGAAAACTATTTGCACTCAAAAAAATATACCCTCTTTTCAAAATTGAATACGAAATATTTTCAGAATGGTCAGACGAAGAACAACAAGAATATCTAAGATTGATGGAAAAATATCGTGATGCATTGAAATTACGAGTATCGTTATTATAATTACGCATTAAAAAACCTTTCTCAAACTGCCCATAGGTTCACCCTTCGCCAAGGAGCCTCATATGTTTCAATAATTAACTTTTTGTAACAAAAAAACATGCGCTTCCTTTTTGAAGGCTGTTTATACTATAAAATATTCTGCTGTCGTCATGCGAGATCCGATGCCTGCTTTCCGAGCCCGGATTTGCGACTGACCAAGCCAGCCAACACATCATGACAAATAATGGCACACGGGAGTCCACATACATGATAAAAATTGCGCCGCTTCTTGCGCCAGCTCTCGTCCTGGCGCTTACGGGCTGCAGCCTGGCCCCTCAGTATCAGCGCCCGGAGATGGAACTTCCCCAGGCATGGGACGCCACTTCTTCAATCGCGATTCAGACCAGATGGTGGGAACGCTTTCATGACGATACCCTGAACGCGCTTGTTGAAGAAGCTCTTGCGAACAACAGGAATATTGCGCAGGCCATGGCCTCAGTACGTCAGGCTCAGGCGGCGCTTGGAATGGCTCGCGATGCCCTGCTGCCCGTGCCATCGGCTGCCGCGAATGGTGCCCGCACCATGGCCCGCGATGCTTCCTCTCCCACAGCCCTTCAGCACGGAGGCAGAAACACCAACGCATTTTCCGGTTCCCTGTCAGCCAGTTGGACGCTTGACTTCTGGGGCAAGTACTGGAACGCCTCGGAATCCGCCCGTGCATCTCTGGTCGCCACGGAAGCGGCACGCGACAATGTCATCCTTACCGTTGCCGCCAGTACCGTGGAATCATGGTTCTGGCTGAGCGCCTATACCTGGCAGGAGGAAATCGCGGAATCCGTCCTCAAGAACCGCGAAGATTCACTGGTTCTGTACCAGAACCGCTTTGATAACGGACAAATCAGCGAATATGATCTTCTGAGCATCCGCGCCAATGTGGAAACTGCACGCAACGCTCTGGCTTCGGCACGTATCGCCAAGAATGCGGCCGAAACATCCCTGGCAGTGCTACTGGGCCGTTCCCCCGCGGAAATCATGAAAAAGAACAATCTCAAAGCACCTTCCTCGCTCATGACCTCTCTGCCCACAACCCCCGCGCTGCCTTCGGATCTTCCTTCCCGGCTGCTTGAGCAGCGCCCGGACATCAGACAGGCCGAAGCCAACCTTCAGGCTGCCAATTTTGATATCGGCGTGGCCCGCGCAGAGTTCTTCCCCTCCTTTTCGCTTACCGGTCTGCTCGGTTCCGCCAGCTTGGAGCTGAATGAGCTGTTGCGAGGGGCCAACGCATACTCCGCTCTTTCCGGCGGCATCAGCCTGCCGCTGAACTTCTGGACCATCAAGCGCGGCGTGGATTCCGCTCAGGCCGCCAAGGATTCCGCCGTGGCGGCCTACGAGCTTGCCGTGCTCAATGCGTTTAAAGATGTCCGTGACGCCCTTGTGCAACAGCAGGAGTATGCCAACTCCGTACAGGCCCTCACCAGCCAGGTGGAATATCTGACCAAGGCCGTGGAACACGCCCGTACCCGCTACGACAGTGGTTTCGCGTCCTATCTGGATCTGCTGACCAGCGAGAGCAACCTCTTCACTGCCCAGCAGAGCCTTGCCGCCGCTCATGCCCAGCATCTCGTGAGTATAGCCGAAGTCTGTCTCGCTCTTGGCGGAGGCTGGCAGGAATAGACATCCCGGGAAATGACAGTCCGGGTACGATATTCCTGTGAATGCCTCCCGCCGTAAAACGCTTCAGGATTTTTCAAGGAGACCCATAATGGCCAGATTACGTACTTTCGCGCCCCTGTTGCTGGCGCTTCCACTTCTTCTTGCCGGATGCGACCAGGTTCGCGAACTTGTCGGAGGCAGCAAAAATGACGCTCCAGCGCGGACTTCAGGCCGGGCAGTGAGGGTCACTACCGTGGAACTGACCCCGCAGACAGTGGAAATCGAGCGCGAGCTCACCGGCCGTACCACAGCCTATCGCTGGGCGGAAGTGCGCCCCGAAGTAAGCGGCATTCTCAAGGAGCTCTGCTTTACCGAAGGCGCCATGGTCAAGGAAGGCGACGTACTCTACCGCATTGAGCCAGATACCTACAAGGCCGCCCTGAACAAGGCGCGCGCAGACCTTGCCAGTGCCGAAGCCAATCTCAAGGTAACCCGCCTGCGCGAGCGCCGGACGGCGGATATGCTGCGCGGCAAGTCCGTGAGCCAGCAGGATTATGATGATGTCAAAGCCGCTCTCCAGCAGGCGCAGGCCACGGTACAGTCCTGCGCGGCTGCCGTGGAAACGGCGGAAATCAACTACCGCCGTACTGAAGTCCGCGCCCCGATCAGCGGCCGCATCACCATCAGCAATTTCACCGTAGGAGCGTTGCTGACAGCCAACCAGACATCGCCGCTGGCCACCATTTATCAGACAGATCCGATGTATGTGGAACTGTCCCAGTCTTCTGACGATCTCTATGCGCTGAAAAAGCAGATGGGAGAGGATGTAGACGTTGAAAATATAAACCCTTCCCTTATCAGGGCCACTCTGACCATGGCTGACGGCAGTTCCTATTCATCGGTCGGCCATCTGAACTTCACGGGAGTAGACGTGAATCGGAATACCAATACCATCACGCTCCGCGCCGAGTTCCCCAACCCGGGGGGAGAACTGCTCCCCGGCCTGTTTGTGAACGCCAGGGTCATTATGGGACAGGATCCCCGGGCCATTCTGGTTCCCCAGAAAGCTGTTCTGCGCGACCTCCAGGGAAAGCCCTATGTGTACCTGGTCAAGGACGGCAAGGCTGAGCGCCGTTCCATTACACTCAGCCGCGCCATAGGGACGGACTGGCATGTAATCGACGGCCTGCATCTGGGAGAAAAAATCATTCTCAATGGCGTCAATAATGTTCGGGCCGGCATGGCAGTAGAGGAAGTCACTCAGAGTGATGCCGAAAAGGCCGCTCAGACAGCGCAGCCCGCCGGAGGCCATAACTGATGTCACGCTTCTTTATTCATCATCCTATTTTTGCGTGGGTGCTGGCCATTGTCACCATGCTTTTCGGTGTGCTGGCCATCTTCACACTGCCAATCTCACAGTATCCTGAAGTGGCATCGCCTTCCATACGAATTCATTCACAATACACCGGCGCATCGCCCTCCACTGTGGATCAGACCGTCACCCAGGTCATAGAACAGAACATGACCGGCATTGATAACCTGATCTATATGCAGTCCCGTTCTGATTCATCCGGCATGTCCACCATTACCCTGACCTTTGAAGTAGGTACCGATCCGGATGTGGCCCATATGCAGGTGCAGAACAAGGTACAGCAGGTGCAGTCCCAGCTGCCGTCTGCCGTGCAGTCAAACGGTGTGGAAGTCTCCAAGGGGAATGACAACATGTTCATGGTCATCACCCTGTACTCGCCGGATGACAGCCTGCACCAGATAGATCTTGCCGACTACATCAGCACCAACATCAAGGATGAAATCAGCCGCACGCAGGGTGTGGGTACAGTTCAGGTCTTCGGCGGCAAGTACGTCATGCGCATCTGGCTGGATGCGGACAAAATGGCAAAATACAGCCTCACTCCATCTGATGTCCGTGCCGCGGTGGCCTCCCAGAATGCGGAAGTGACCGCCGGACAGATGGGCGCCAACATGATCGATCGCCCCAACACTCAGGTATTGAACTTCAACATCAAGGCGCAAAGCCTGCTCACCAACGCCGAACAGTTCGCTGACATTCTTCTGAAAGTGACGGAAAGCGGCGAGCGCGTGCATGTACGCGACGTGGCCCGTGTAGCCATGGGCACGGAAATGGACAGCATCACAAGCTTTTATAACGGCCATCCCGCTACCGGCATCGGCATCACGCTGGCCCCCGGAGCCAACGGACTGGAAACCGCCAATCTGGTGAAAGCCAAAATAGAGGAACTGTCGCACTACTTCCCTGATGGCATGACCTATGAATTCGCCTTCGACACCACGCCTCCCGTGCTCGCCTCCATCCATGAAGTGGTAAAAACGCTGGTAGAGGCCATTTTCCTGGTGTTTCTCGTCATGCTGCTGTTCCTGCAGAGTTTTCGCGCCACAATTATTCCCACCATTGCTGTTCCCGTGGTGCTGCTGGGGACGTTGGGTGTGCTGCTGGCCTTCGGCTACAGTATCAACACGCTGACACTATTCGCCATGGTTCTGGCCATCGGTCTGCTGGTGGACGACGCCATTGTGGTCGTGGAAAACGTGGAGCGTGTGATTCAGGAAGAACATATCGATCCTGTAGCCGCTACGGAAAAATCCATGGATCAGATCAGTTCGTCCCTGATCGGCATCGGGGTGGTTCTTTCAGCCGTATTCCTGCCCATGGCGTTCATGAGCGGTTCTACCGGAGTCATTTACCGCCAGTTCTCCGTGACGATTGTAGCTGCCATGACTCTTTCCGTGCTGGTCGCACTGATCCTCACCCCCTCACTCTGCGCCAGCCTGCTCAAGGCGCACTCCCAAGGCGCCCAGCATGGTTTCTTCGGCTGGTTCAACCGCATGTTCACCAGAAATCAGACCCGCTATACCAGAGGCGTGCACGGCATTGTACTGCGTGGGGGCCGCCTCATGCTGATCTATGCGCTTCTGCTGGGCGGACTTGCCTTCATCTACAAACAATTGCCCACCTCCTTCCTGCCTACGGAAGATCAGGGGGCGGTCATGGTTATGCTTCAAATGCCGCCCAACGCTACCCTTGAGCAGACTGCCAGTCAGTTCAAGGAGTTCTCGGATTATATCCTCAACGAGGAAAAGGATTCCGCGGAGTCCGTCATGATCGTGGCCGGTTACGGTATGGGCGGCGTTGCCGAAAATACCGGCATGGGGTTTGTCAAGCTCAAGGACTACGCCGAACGCACAAAGCCCGGACAGGATGCGGCGTCCGTGGCTGCCCGCATCCGCCAGAGGTTTTCAGGAATTCTGGACGGTCAGCTCATTGCTGCCATTCCTCCGGCTATTATCTCGCTGGGCATGACCAACGGCTTTACGCTGGAACTGCAGGACAGAGGAGGGGTAGGCCATGAAAAACTGCGTGAAACCGGTCAGAACTTTCTGAGTGCAGCCTTTGCCAACCCCGTTATCGCATATGTGCGTCTTACCGGTATGGACGACATCACACAGTTCAACATCCATCTGGATAATGCCAAAGCCACCAGCATGGGCCTGACCTTGTCCTCGGTAAACTCCGATGTTTCCACGTATCTGGGAGGAGCCTATATTAATGACTTTGTGCACAATGAACGAGTGAAGAAAGTATTTGTCAAGGGGGACTCCAATGTACGCCAGACACCGGAAGATCTGAACAGAATCAAATTCCGTAACGACAAAGGAGAAATGGTGCCTTTCAACGCCATCTTCTCTACGGACTGGTCATTCGGACCTGCCGTACTTCAACGCTACAACGCCATGCCCGCTCTGGAATTCCAGGGTGAACCCAGACCAGGCATCGCCAGCGGTATCGCCATGGCCGCCATGGAAGAAGAAGTAAGAAAGCTTGGCAATGATTTCGGCATGGAATGGACCGGACTCTCCTATCAGGAAAAAATGGCCGGAAGCCAGACTGCCATGCTGTATGCGCTTTCGGTGCTGGTGGTTTTCCTGGCTCTGGCCGCCCTGTATGAAAGCTGGACCATTCCTTTCGCAGTCCTGCTCGTTATCCCTCTGGGTATTCTGGGCGCGCTTATCGGCACATGGCTGAGAGGGCTGACCAACGACGTCTACTTTCAGGTAGGCATTCTGGCAGTCATGGGCTTGTCTTCCAAGAACGCCATTCTGATTGTGGAATTCGCCAGGAACCTGGAAGCAGAGGGGCGTTCTCTCGTCAATGCCACGGTAGAAGCATGCCGCATCCGCCTGCGCCCCATTCTTATGACATCCCTGGCCTTCGGCCTGGGAGTAATTCCCATGATGTCCGCCTCCGGCGCCGGCGCGGCCAGTCAGCACGCCGTGGGCACGGCAGTCTTCTGGGGAACGGTATGTGCCACCGTACTGGGTATTTTCTTTATTCCCACGTTCTTTGTAGTAGTATGCGGCGGTACCAGATGGATCTCGCTGCGTCTGAAGAGAAGACTCCGGCGTTTCCGCTGAGGCGGCGCATATACTGTCTGTGGCAGGGCCGTTCGTTTCATGCGGGCGGCCCTGCTTACGTCAGAGCATTCCGCTGTTGAAATGGTCTACGGAGTCGGGCAAGGCGAAACTCCGCCGTACCGCCGCAATCCGATTGCTGCATGAGGCTCCGACTCCAAGCATGAAACCTGCAAATCATAAACAGAAGCTGGCCGGCAGATATGTTCAATCGCAAAACGCTCCAGAACTCTTGCTCAACAAAGCGATTGAAACAGGCCCAAACCCATAATGAAAAAAGTCCTTGAAAAACTTCAAGGACTTTACTTCTTCTGGTGGGTCATCGGTGACTTGAACACCGAACCAACTGATTAAGAGTCAGCTGCTCTACCAATTGAGCTAATGACCCGTTGCCGCAGCAACTTGGCTTTTCTATAGAATCTGTCTGAAGTCGTCAAGAAAAATTTTGCCTTTTCCCTAAATGTGTGTATTTTTCCTCCATGAAAAAAAATATCAAACTCAGCTTATTTCTCGCTCTGGCCGTTTGTCTTTCAGCATATGTACCATTTTCGTCCACACTATGTAAGCTTGCCGCGGCAGCGGAGAGCAGTTCCCTTCCCTACAGTTTTTCCCTGTACTGGGTAAAAGCTCAGGACTCCATGTCAGGGAAAAGAGGCGTCCAGGATGGAGTGGGTGAACAAACTGCTGCTCTGGCACTGGTCATGACGGCGAAGGATGCCTATCACAGCTATGCCCATAGTTCTCCGGGCGGAGTTTATCCGCTTACCGTAAGTCTGACTCAGTCTGTCAAAGGGGCGAAGATCGTCTATCCCGCCGGAAGGGAAGCGCAGGATATCTTTGAACCGGACAAAACTGTCCACATTCATGAAGGGCGCACTCCTGTGCTGCTGCTTTTCCCCGATGTTCTGCCCGCGCCGGGAACGGCGCTGCACATAGCCATGCTGGCCTGCTCCGAAGAACACTGCGTTCCCATCCGCGCCACGCTGCCTCTCCCTCCCCTCCCCGATCCTCTTCCCGCACTCTCGGATTCATTGCCATGGGCAGAAGGGGCGTGGAAGGGCATTGCTCCCGTCACGCTTGAGGGCGGCAAGCCAGACAAGCAGAACGAACGCATAGAACTTGGTGCGGCAACCTCGGTCTTTTCCTCATCCCGGCAAACATCTCCCGACGATACAGACCCCGTCTCCCTGTTTTCCCATGAGGCCCCGGAGCAGGAAGAACTTCCGTTTTTTTCTCCCCGGCCTTTCACAGCCTCGCTTGAAGTCGCAGGATTGGGAAAGGCTGTGCTTTTCGGCCTGCTGGCCGGACTTATTCTGAACGTCATGCCATGTGTTCTGCCGGTTATTACCCTGAAAATCAATGCAATGCTTCAGGCGGGAAATGATCCGGAAAACATATGCCGTTTCCGCCGTCATAATCTGTGGTTTGCAGCAGGCATCCTGTTCTGGTTCATCGTGCTGGCCTTTCTGTTCGGCCTGGCTGGATACGCATGGGGACAAATTTTCCAGAATAATATCTTTCTTCTGGTTATGCTGGGAGTCGTTTTTATTCTGGCGTTGACCATGTTTGACGTATTCCATCTGCCTGTGCTTGATCTGCGCGGACACCGGAATACAAAAGATGAAGATCGCATGCCGCGTACAAACGCCTTCCTGACCGGTCTCCTGGCAACTCTGCTTGCAACACCGTGCAGTGGTCCCTTGCTGGGAGGTGTTCTCGGCTGGAGTCTCATGCAAGGGCTGCCTGTCCTGATCACTGTCTTTATGGCCACAGGGTTGGGAATGGCCTTACCCTACCTTGGCATGGCAATCTGGCCGGGCGTGGCAGCCCGCCTGCCGCGCCCCGGAAGCTGGATGCTGCATATGGAACGCATGCTCGGCTTTCTCCTGATCGGCACCTGCCTCTATCTTCTGAGTATTCTGCCCGACACTCTGGTGTTTCCCGCCCTCATTCTGCTGCTGACCATTGCCTTCAGCGCCTGGATATGGGGAACATGGGGAGAGCTTCGGGCAGGAGGAGCGCGCCGGTTCTTCCTGGTTGTACTGTGTGCCGCGATTCCTCTCTGCGCTGCGTGGACAGTTTTTTCTCCACGTTCCGGACAGGAAGTGCGATGGACAACATATTCTCCGGAACTTTTTGCAGAACAACTCGGCAAACGCCCCCTGTTCGTCGAATTCACCGCCGACTGGTGTCCCACTTGCAAAGTGCTTGAGCGAACCGCCCTCTCTCCGGAGCATCTGATACCGCTGGCAAAAGAGAACAATCTGCTGCTGATTCGAGTGGATCTGACCCGGGACGATCCACACGCCCATAACCTGCTGAAGTCGCTGGGCAGTGCCAGTATTCCGCTGCTTGCCATATTTCCGGAAGGAGACGCTGCGAAGTTCCCCGTTATTCTGCGTGATGTTTATACCGTTGAACAGATGCGGGGAGCGGTTAAACAGGCCTTGCATGAGCTTCCCTGATCAGGGATGATGCCCGCTGAACAAAGGAGTAAACATGAATCAAGTCAAAGCTGGTACGGAATTTTTGAATATGGGAGAAGAAGAAATTCTTGCCGCCCTTGATCGTTTTGAAGAAGCCGAGGCGGAAAAAGACGAACATCTGCAGGACGGGGAACCGGAAGATCCTGTTGTTCGGGAAGTAGGCCGGCTGATCAGTGAGTACACGGCCCGGTTTGATGACTACTGCGCCAACTCGGAGGAAATTCCCGACACCGTCTTTACTTATGAGCCACAGACGGCCATTGAGCGCATCGCCTATGGCATCTTTACCGATGCCGTACACGATGCATTGCAGGAGGAAGATGACGAGGACGAATAAACATATTCCCGGTATCGGTTTGAGAAAGCCGCACCCTTTGGGAAACGGCTTTCTCAAGCTTGTTTCTTCAGTTTTCTGAACAAGTCAGGGAAACGCGTTAATCAGCGTTTCCCTGCGGAATTGCAGAAAAAACAACTTACTGGAGAAAAGAACGAATTCCTGTGAAGATGACCTGTGCGGCAATAGCAGCCAGCAACAGCCCCGTCAGCTTGGAAAGAACAGCTATCCCTGTTCTGTGCAGCAGTTTTTCCACCCGTTCAGCCATGAGAAGGAGCGCTATCACCCCCAGTGAGGCAATAAGCAGCGAACACGCCCCGATAAGACGACTCTTCAGTGTAACGGCCGATGCACCCATTACCATCACCGTACCAATGGACGCCGGTCCCATGCACAGGGGAATGGCCAGAGGTACAACACTGATGTCTGCGTCGATTGGCATGGAAGGATGATCAGCAGTTTCATTCATTAAAGATACGGCAGTCAGAAAAAGAAGCGTACCTGAGCCGATGCGGAAAGCATCAAGCGTGAAGCCGAATGCTCCGAAAATGGAGTCTCCAAAAAAGTAAAGCACCAGAGCAATGATAAAAACGGCACTTCCCGTACTCAGGGCTGTTCTCCGCTTTTGTCCGGCACTATAGTTCTTTGTGCCGCTCAGGAACGCGCTCAGCACGGCGGGCGGCGTCATCAGTGCAAAAAGACGCAAAGTGGTACTGAACAACTCGCTGATCACACCGTCCATATATCCCCCAACCTTCAGAAATTGACGCTCAGGCCGTCCTGCTCGGCAATCTGCCTGAACAGCTTCAGAGACTCCTCAGCCTCCCGCGGTTCCAGCACTCGCAACGCGAAACCGGCATGTACAATGAGATAGTCTCCCACATGAACATTTTCCGGCAACAGCAAGGTGGAAACCTCCATATAGGTTTCTCCTTCTCCAACCCGAACTTTTGCCTTGCTGTCGGGCAGACATTCGGTGACCCGGACGGGAATGGCAAGACACATGGCAACCTCGCAGGCATCTGAAACCGTTCTGGCGGAACAAACTTTCCACCACTCCATCATATGGCCGAGAAAACTTAGCTCATGCCGGAGCCTCTCGCAAGCGGAATCAGGAGTCTTTCCTCCAAAACCCTCTTCTGCATCAGGCCCAGGACGGCATTCATTGCCAAACGCAAAGAGAAATGCTAGATACCACAAGGAAAATCGTCATGAAAAAAACATCGCTTACCTTGCAGGACCTTGCCGCACCACTTCTTTCGGGTCTGAACAGATTCGGTGAAATGGCGCTCTTTCTTCTGGACGCCTTCAGGCAGTCATTTTTCACTCACCGTCTTCCGGGGAAGGTCGTCAGGCAGATATACACCATCGGCGCTCAGTCGATGTTTGTCATTTTGCTGATTGGTATTTTTACCGGCCTGGTCCTTGGCCTTCAGGCATTTTACGCCATGTCCATGTTCGGGGCTCAAGGGATGCTCGGCTCCCTGCTCTCGCTGACCCTGATCCGGGAGATGGCTCCGGTGCTGACGGCTGTCATGGTGACAGCCCGTGCCGGTTCTGCCATGACGGCAGAAATAGGCGTCATGCGGATCTCCGACCAGATCGACGCTCTTGCAGTCATGGATATTTCTCCTGTAGGCTATCTGGTAACCCCTCGTCTGCTGGCCTCACTTGCAGCGTTCCCGCTGCTGACTGCCATATTTAATGTCATCGGCATTTTCGGAGGGTATCTTTCGGCCTGCGTTTTGCTGGGTTTGAATGAAGGGCGCTATTTTTCAGGCATTGAGTCAAGCGTGACCATGAGCGACGTGAGCGGCAGCTTCCTCAAGGCTGTAGTTTTCGCTGTCATCGTCATCACCGTATGCTGTTACCAGGGGTATAACGCCCACCGGCGCAGCGACGGCAAGGGACCGGAAGCCGTGGGCAATGCCACGACTTCCGCTGTCGTGGTCAGTTGCGTGCTGATTCTTATGAGCGACTATGTGCTCACATCCTTCCTGCTGTGAGGCAATCATGAATCCAGCCAAAGATGCCGCATGGGATATACGCATTGAACGCCTCGAAGGCGGCTACGGTTCACGCCGCATCATTAAGGGTATGGACGCCACATTTCCGGGAGGCGCCATTACTGCCATCCTCGGAGAATCCGGTGGCGGCAAAACGACCCTGCTCCGTATCCTGCTGGGGCTGACACCGCCTTTTTCCGGCAGGATTTTCATGGGGGGCAGGGATATTTTCTCACTGACGCCTTCACAGTTCCGCAGAATCCGACGGAGATTCGGAGTTCTTTTCCAGGATGGCGCACTGCTCGGTGCGCTGACACTGGCGGAAAATGTCGCCCTGCCGCTTACCGAACACACGAAGCTGTCCCGCAAGGTTCTGCGCAATGCGGCACTGCGTACGCTTGAACTGGTGGGCCTTGAACAGTTCGCCGATTTCTATCCCAGCGAGTTGTCCGGCGGCATGCGCAAGCGTGCCGGGCTGGCCCGGGCCATTGTCACCGAGCCTCCGCTGCTTTTTTGCGATGAACCGACCTCGGGGCTCGATCCCATCACGTCGGCCCAGATGGATCAACTGCTGCTTGACATGAAAAAGCATTATCCGAGCATGACTACTGTAGTCATTACCCATGATCTCGGCAGCGTGCGTCATATTGCAGATCATGTTCTCGTCATCGGAGACGGCAGAGCGGCGTTTTCCGGTTCAAAAGAAGAACTTTACGCCAGCCCAGACCCTTATCTCCGAAGTTTTCTCGACCGCGAAGCTCAGGAAGAGCGCCGCATGACCGCGCCCCCTCTGGATGAATCGGTACGCGCGGCTCTTGCGGAATGGCTGAACCAGTAGCCCCTTCGCCAGAACAAAGGAAGGTATATCATGTCGTTCACCAAAGAATCCCTGGTGGGAGTATTTGTCCTTATCGGACTGCTTTGTGTGGCCTATCTGACCATCAAACTGGGACGCATGGAAGTGTTCAGTTCGGACGGCTATGTTGTGACGGCCAGATTTTCGTCCGTCGCGGGACTGAGGGTTGGAGCAAATGTCGAAATCGCGGGAGTCCCCATAGGCCGGGTTTCCGCCATCCGGCTCGACCCTGCCACCTATTCCGCGGATGTGGATCTTCGGCTCAATGATGACGTAAAGCTGAGTGACGACAGCATGGCTTCAGTCAAAACAAGCGGTCTCATTGGTGACAAGTATATTTCCATGGCTCCCGGCGGCTCGAGTGAAATGCTCAAGCAGGGAAGCCTGATCACAGATACCGAGCCGACGCTGGATCTCGAAGCTCTGATTGGAAAAATGGTTTTTGGAGGAGTAAACTGATGCGCCGCATTATCGCCTTCATGGTCTTTTTGTGTCTGTTCTGTTCTTCCGTCCGCCCGGCTTCCGGCACAATGGAAAGCGCTACTGATGCCGCGCGCAGAGGCGCGGATCAGATACTTGCTCTGCTGCAGGACCCTGCGTTCCATAATCCCGCCACCAAGGAAGCACAGAGGAAAAAAATCGAAAACGCCATGCTTGGCCTTTTCGATTTCGACGAGTTTTCCTCCCGCACCGTGGGGCCGAACTGGCGCAATTTCACACCTGATCAAAAGAAGCGTTTTCAGGAAGCATTTACCACCCTGCTGCGCAATACTTATATTGACACGCTGGATTCCTACAGTGGTGAAAAGGTGGAATTCACCGGCGAAATCAGCGGCAACAACGGAACGAGATCGGAGGTAAGAATGAATTTCCTCGGCAAGGACGCCGTGCATCCCGTCGCTTTCCGCATGCTGGTCAAGAACGGCAGGTGGGTTGTCTATGACGTGCTCATTGAGGGCATCAGCATGATCAAGAACTACCGGGATCAATTCCGCGATCTGCTGGCCAAGGGAAATCCGGATGAGCTGATCAGCAGAATTTCCGCCAAGGCAGAGGAAGTGAAAAATCAACCGAAGCAAAAATAGTCGGAGTTCCTCATGCCGTTCCGCGCCAATCTTCTTCGCGTTCTCCTTCTTGGCCTGTTCCTGTCTCTTGGAGCCTGCGCGAGCCGCCAGGACACACTCCCCACCACCGTCGAAACCAGCCAGAGCGCGGTCGATGCGGAACCCGACTTCGACGACTATGATGACGATGATGCCGGTACGGCTGATCCTTTCGAATCATGGAACAGAGTATGGTTCGGCTTCAATGACACGCTCATGCGCCATGTTCTGGACCCGGCATATCGGGGATATTCCCATATCGTACCGGAAAAAGTCCGGGGAGGAATTTCCCATTTCCGAGAAAATCTCAAGGCCCCTGTCCGCTTTGTTAACCATCTTCTCCAGGGAGAATTCGCACAGGCAGGGGTGGAAATAGGACGATTCATCATCAACAGCTGCACAAGCCTGGGGTTTGCTGACGTAGCCTCACAGAGCAGGCCCCTGTATCCCTACTATCCGCAGTTCGCCACATTTTCCCATACACTGGGCACATGGGGCGTCCCCGAAGGTCCCTTTGTTGTCTGGCCCTTCTTCGGGCCGTACACTCTGCGCGGAAGTGCAGGAGACCTGACGGATGTCTTCCTTGCGCCGCAGACCTACTGCATGGACTGGCAAGTTTCCGTTCCCGTTACTGCGGAGCTGATGTTCAACGATTTTGGGAACACATTCAAAGCATATAGGCAACTGACAGATACGTCACTGGAACCGTATTCGGCTGTCCGCAACGCATGGATGAGCCTGAGTCGAACCTCGGAAACCCAGCGTAAAGAACGCCAGACGGGATTCAGCATGCGGTTTTCGCAAGGTTCACTCAGAGCGAATTGACTTCAAGGGTTCTTACGGCTGTACTGACGGATGGGGAGCACAAAATGGTGTTTTGCTCCGCTGAACTCCATGAGCAAATTCAAAGTAAAGGCTATGTCACAGGAAGTTGACGGAGCAAAGGGAGCAAGTTATGGGCTTTTCCGAACGTTACCGCAAAACATTCCCCGTCACATGGGATCAACTGCACCGTGACGCCAAGGCACTTGCCTGGCGTCTGCTTGAACAGGGAAGATTTCAGAGCATTGCAGCCATTACACGAGGTGGCCTTGTGCCTGCGGCCATTATTGCCCGGGAACTGAATATCCGCATGATTGATACGGTATGCATGGTCACCTACGACTGGCAGGAACAAAACACTACGGAAACCGTGCTGAAAGCCATTACCGGAGACGGGCAGGGGATGCTGGTCATCGACGATCTGGTGGATACCGGCAAGACCTTGCAGACTGTCCGGAAGATGTTGCCTATGGCCCACTTTGCCGCCATGTACGCCAAACCGGCAGGAAAGCCTCTCGTGGACAGTTTTGTGACGGAAGTGAGCCAGGATACATGGATTCTGTTTCCCTGGGATTCTGAAGTCCAATATGCCAGGCCCATTGCAGATCTGAAAAACAAGACTCCCCTGGAGCCCTGTTGATAACGCTGTGTTCCCTGCACTTCGCTGAAACAGAGCTGAAAAGGGGAAAGCTGCGGCTTTCCCCTTTTCCATGCCGATACACGATGTCCCGCATGAGTCTGCGGACACCGCTATGTCTTAACAGACCCTATTTCCTGCTTCCGCGCCCGGTTCGCTTTTTCCCGCTTCCCGGCTCTTCCGTCATGACAAGCGGCAATAACGCATCAATGCTGTCCACCGTTATAATATCTATCTTGCGGCGAAGTTCAGCAGGGATATCATCAAGATCCTTTTTGTTTTGTCTGGGAATGACAGCCCGCTTCAATCCGCGCGCGACTGCCCCCAGAATTTTTTCCTTGATGCCACCGACCGGCAACACCCTTCCCCTGAGCGTGATTTCTCCTGTCATACAGGTATCGCTGCGCAGCGGACGCTCCGTCAGGGCGGAAACAAGGGCGGACACCATGGTTACTCCGGCAGAAGGGCCATCCTTGGGAATCGCTCCTGCCGGAACATGGATATGAATATCCTTTGTCTCCGTGAAGTCCGGGGCAATCCCCAGTTCTCCCGCATGCGCACGGGCATAGGACAAAGCGGCCTGAGCGCTTTCTTTCATGACGTCTCCGAGCTGTCCGGTAAGCATCAGTCCTCCTTTACCTTTCATAACGGAGGCTTCGATGTGCAGGACTTCTCCGCCGGCTGCCGTCCAGGCGAGTCCGAGTGCAACCCCCGGCAGAAGTGTTTCCTCCTTGTCCTCATCCTGAAAACGGGGAATCCCCAGAACTTTGGGAAGCTGCACCGCGCTGACCGCAAACGGTCCCTTTTCACCTTCAGCCTTTCGCCGGGCGAGCTTCCGGCACAGTTTGCCCATTTCACGTTCCAGCGCGCGCAACCCTGCTTCCCGCGTGTAGTCACGGATAATTTTCGCCAAGACCGTATCCGCCAGCCGGATATCGTCTTTCTTCAGACCATTTTCCTTAATCTGACGCGGAAGCAGATATTTCTTTGCAATCGCCAGTTTCTCCTGTTCAGTATAGCCGGGCAGACTGATAATCTCCAGGCGATCCTGCAAGGGGCCGGGGATGCTTTCAAGCTGGTTAGCCGTGCAAATAAACAATACTTTGGACAGATCAAATTCCAGATTCAGATAATGGTCACTGAAATGGGAATTCTGCTCCGGATCAAGCACTTCCAGCAGGGCGGATGCGGGATCTCCCCGGAAATCACTGCCCAGCTTGTCAATCTCATCCAGCACAATGACCGGATTACGCGTTCCTGCCTGTTTAAGTGCCTGGATAATGCGCCCGGGCATGGCGCCGATATAGGTGCGCCGATGCCCCCGTATCTCCGCCTCATCACGCATGCCCCCCAGTGAAATGCGCTGAAACTTGCGGCCCATTGCCCGTGCAATGGAACGCCCCAGTGATGTCTTGCCCACACCGGGAGGCCCGACGAAGCAGAGAATGGGCCCCTTGGAATCCGTACTCAGCTTGCGGACACTGAGATATTCAAGAATACGATCCTTGACTTTCTCCAAACCGAAGTGATCCTCATCCAGAAGTTCCTTGGCCTTGACGATATCCAGACGATCCCTTGACGCCCTTTTCCAGGGCAGTTCCGCAAGCCAGTCAAGATAAGTGCGCACTACCGTGGCTTCAGCGGAATCACCGTGCATGGAAGCCAGACGTTTCAACTGCTTGTCGGCCTCCCTGCGGGCTTCCGACGGCAAACCGGCTTTATCCAGTGCGGCTTTCAGCTCTTCAAACTCTTCTTCAAAATCCGCATTATCACCCAGTTCACGCCGGATGGCCTTCATCTGTTCCCGCAGAAAATAATCCTTCTGCGCCTTGTCCATACCTTCCTTGGCCACACTCTGAATATGTGCCTGCATGGAAGCCACTTCAACTTCCCGTGCCAGATGCTCGTTCACAAGCTGCAGTCGCCTGACAGGATCAAGACAGTCCAGCAACATCAGCGCATCACGAACCTTCAGACGCATATTGGCGGCAATCAAATCCGCGAGTCTGCCCGGATCATCCACCGCCATGAGGACACCCATGATATCACCGGTCGGTATGCCGCGCAGATGAAGAATCTTTTCACTCTGCTCACGTGCCGAACGAATCATGGCTTCCCTCTGAATTTCGGGAACGGATGACGCCTCTTCCTCAAGGATGCTCACACGCCCCGTCAGGACAGGGTCATTCGAGATGATGCCCTCAAGACGGGCCCTCGTCAGCCCCTGTACCAGAATCTTGACCTGTCCGTCCGGCATGCGCAGCATACGCAGAATCACGACCACGGTTCCCACAGGGTGCAGATCTGTTTCCCCGGGGTCTTCAACCATTGGATCTTTCTGTGTACACAGCAACATATAGCGCTTCTCCGACAGCGCCGCATCCACGCCGAGAATTGCCTTTTCCCTGCCCTCATAAAGGGGGACAATCATGGAGTTGAATACCACATTGTCTCGAAGAGGCAGTACAGGCATCCGGGAAGGAATCTCATCCAGCAGTGAATTCATGGAAATCTCGGAGTCCTGGGGTTGAGGAGAAGACTTGCGCCTCCCTGCGTTCTTGCGGGGGCTTTTCTTTTCCTGCCCTTCTTCCCCGTCACGGCTCTGTGAAGCCTTGCGGAGCCGCACGGCACGGCGCATGCTTTTTCCTTCAGCTCGAGGCGTCAGGCTGTCCATGCCGTTTTCAGTTTTTTCTCCGGAACCGCCATGAACGACATTCGCCGCGGCTTCGTTTTCAATATCCGACAATTCTTCGGCATCCCGAATGGCAGAAGAGTTATTCATCCCGTTCTGTTCAGTGGGAATCTGATCCTTTTTAATTTCATTGCTCATATGGATCCTCCGTCGGGGGATCGTACCTACCCCAACAGCTTTTCCTGCATCATACTGTAACATCTGCCGTCAGCCAGTATCAGGTGATCTATCAGCCGGAGATCCATAGTCTCCAGAGCCTGACACAACATGAACGTACTCTCGGTATCAAGCGTGGAAGGCCTGAGTGAGCCCCCGGGATGATTGTGCAGAACAATCAGGCCGGTTGCCTTGTATTTCAGAGTAATTTCCACGGCATCACGAGTGGACAGTAAAACCTGACCGACGGATCCTTTGTTGACTCTTTCAAAAGTAAGCAGTCTGTTGCCATTGTCCAGAAGCGCCGCCCAAACTTCCTCATGCGGAAGTCCGCCCAGCACAGACATGCCAAGCTGGGCGATTTCATTTACTGTCACGCTTTTCCTGCCTTTTACCGCTTCGGTGAAATAGCGGGCAATGATTTCCCGCAGCAGGGTCAGAAAAGTTTCCGTCGCGGGGCCGCAGCCGGGAATATTGTGACGTTCTGTCGGGTGTGAGGCCAGCAGGCCGCGTATGCCGCCATACTTCTCCAGAAGTGTCTTGGCCAGAATCTTGGTATCGGAGCGCAGATGAACATAACCCAGCAGACTTTCAAGCAGTTCATATGAGTAGGCGCTATGGGGATCTTTCAGAATTCTGGCGCGCAGGCGGGCACGGTGGCCTTCCGCATAGTTCTTCGACTCTGCCACATTCAACCCGCCATGTCACACTTTGGGGTGGAAGCAAACAGCAAGGTCAGCTCCGCGATCAACCGTTCCAAAGACTGTCCGGGCTGAAGGCGCCCGCTCTTGACGCTCCACTCCGCCTCGCACAGAGCGGCAAATATCCTGGCAAGTCCGGCGGAACCAAGCCTTGCGGCAAGCTGCCGTTTCATGCCTGCGACGTGCTGCGGTACATAAACGGATTCCCCCGCCTGCAGCTGCCAGAGCATCCGCCCCTCCCTTGCCATGAGTCCAAGCAGAGGGAACAGGATACCATCCCCGCTGTCGCCTTCCCGCAGTACGGCATGCCATGCCTTGTCGGCCCTGCCCTCCTGAACATGACGGATTAAATCAAACAATACTAAATCCGGCGTATATCGGGCGATGTTTCTTGTATGCTCAAGCTCAATAACCCCGTCATGGGCCAGCAGGGACAATTGTTCCACAGCAGATGAAACGGACGCCGCATCCGGGGGAAGGCTTTCCCCCAGAACCTCCATGGCATCAGGACGGATGGTCAGCCCCAGCGCGGAGGCCCTTTCCTGAATGAAGCGACGGATTCCGCGCGCATCAAGAGCTGGAGCGCGCCATATCCAGCGTTTCTTTTCCGCAAATTCGAGACAGCGCAACTTTGTCAGATGCGGGGGCAGTTTGGGCTGCCCTTTTTCCCAGACACTTTCCAGAAAAAAAACAGGAAGTATGCCTGGCCGTGGCACTCCCAGCACGGCGGAAAGCTTTTTCCAGACTTCGGAAGAAAGTAGCTGGGCATTGCGGATAAACAGATTTTTTCTTGTCCCCCCCAGGCCTTGCAGAGTCAAGGCATCCCAGAATCCCCCATCCAGCCCCTCATCCGCCCAGAATATGCTGAGAGGCGCGTCACCCTGCCCGCAGGCCGACAACATACTCCGTGCATGCTCACGCGCGAGCATGCTGTCTGGACAAATACAGAAATAAAACCCTGGTCTGTCCATAGAATGACAACCACTCCGACTGTGCTACCACCCCATACCGATTCAGCCGATCGGAACACCGATGTTCCGGACGGCATCAATATCCATGCTGAAAGACATCAGAACTTCAGCTGCATGCGATCTACCGCACGGCGGACGACTTCCCGCAGCAGCTCCCTGATGGCGGTATGTTCCCGCTGGTTTTCAAAGTTTTCAGAATAACCGATAAGTCCTGAACGCCAGGCAACAGCATCACTGCCCCCCTCATGTATGATGACTTCAAGATAGACAGTGGCCGCATTGAGCAATGTGATGTCTTGTGTATTGCTGACATAGGAACTTACGGAAAACGAAGGCATGCGTATTTCCATGGTATAATCTGCTTCGCCCTCATCCCGCCACTGGGCCAGCCGCCGGAGCGTTATCTCGTCCCGCATCAGAGTACGCAGATAATACGGCACCCAGGGGTAAAGCGAGGATTGCTCCACTTCGACAATTTTTACCGTACTGCCCCCTGCGCCAAGCACACTGGACGTCGAAGCGCCTTCGCCTCCCTGCCATTGATATCCACACCCAGTCAGCGGCATGGATATGATGGCAGCAAGAAGCAAAGGTCGCGCTATCCTTGCGAAAAAGCCCCCCATGTTCATCAGTTCGCCACCACGTTGACCAGCTTCCCTGGCACAACGACAACCTTGCGGACGGTCAGACCGTCAATATGACGCCTCACGGACTCATCCCCCAGCGCCAGCTTTTCCGCTTCCTCACGGGAAGCTTCCGCCGGAACTTCAATCTTGCCGCGCAGCTTGCCGTTAACCTGAAGAACCACCGTAATCATGTCGCGCTTGAGAGCGCTTTCCTGCCATTGAGGCCACCTCTCTTCTGCCAGAGAATCAGAATGGCCCAAATCCTGCCATAACTCCTCGCACATATGCGGCGTAATGGGGTACAGAAGCGTCAATACTGTGGCCATGGCGGAAGAGAGCGCTTCCCTGCCCTCCGGTGAGGCTGTCAGCTCATCCTTGGCGAGATACAGGCTATTTACCAGCTCCATGACAGCGGCAATAGCGGTATTGAACTGATACCGATTGCCGATGTCTTCCCCGACTTTCCTGACTGTAGCGTGTTCGCGCAGGCGAAGTTCCCGCGCGGCGGGAACAGCGGCACATGTTTCCGTGGAAGAACAGGCAGCCGTCGCCTCCAGATGTGGACGAAGCTCGACAAAAAGTCGCCAAATGCGATTGAGAAAACGCGAGGAGCCTTCAATCCCTGTATCGCTCCAGTCAAAATCGCGTTCCGGGGGGGCGGCGAACAAACAGAACAGGCGCACGGTATCCGCGCCATATCTGTCGATCATGTCTGTCGGGTCAACAACGTTGCCCTTGGATTTCGACATCTTGGAACCGTCTTTCAGCACCATTCCCTGAGTCAGGAGATTACTGAAAGGCTCTTCCAAATCTGCAGGATAAAACCCGAAATCTCTCAGAACCTTGGTGAAGAAACGGGAGTACAGCAGGTGCAGAATGGCGTGTTCCACTCCACCGATATACTGATCAACCGGCAGCCAGTAGGAAAGCGCCTTCTTGTCGAAGGCTCCGCTGTCGTTGCGCGCATCCGTGAATCTGGCGAAATACCAGGAGGACTCCACAAACGTATCCATTGTATCGGTTTCACGCTTCGCCGGTCTGCCGCAACGGGGACAGACGGTATGTACAAACGAGTCAAGATGCGGCAAAGGAGAGCGTCCATCGGGCAGAGGCTGCGCATCCAGCGGCAGCAGGACAGGGAGCTCCTGCTCGGGAACAGGCACCATGCCGCACTCTTCGCAATACACAACAGGAATAGGCGCGCCCCAGAAACGCTGACGGGAAATATTCCAGTCGCGGAGACGCCAGTTGACGGTCTTCCCGCCCCTGCCCATGCTCTCCAGCGCCTTGACAACCAGCTCTTTGCCCTTTTCGTTGGAGATACCGTCGAACTCCCCGGAATTGACCATGATTCCCGGTTCAGTCCATGCCTTGTCCATTGTGGAAGGATCAAGGCGTTCTCCCTCTGCCTGGATGACTACCAGCATGTCCAGCCCAAACTTGCGCGCGAAATCAAAGTCACGCTGATCATGCGCGGGTACAGCCATGACCGCCCCCGTTCCATACTCGGCCAGAACGAAATTGCCCAGCCAGATGGGAATGCGCCGGCCTGTGAATGGATTGAGGCAGTATGCTCCTGTAAAGACACCATCTTTTTCCAGCGCATCAGATTGGCGATCCAGACGATCCATATTGCGTGTACGTTCGATGAACGCTCGGATTTCCCCCTCGTTTTCCCGCCCCGCGATCAATGATTCAACCAGAGGATGTTCGGGAGCAAGGGTCATGAAGGTTACGCCGAATACAGTATCCGGACGGGTGGAGAAAACCCTGATTTCCCCTTCGCGTCCATCAAGAGGAAAGACTATTTCTGCCCCCTCCGATTTGCCTATCCAGTTACGCTGCATGGAAAGTACCCGATCCGGCCAGCCGCCTTCCAGCTTCTTCAAATCTTCCAGCAGCTCGTCAGCATAGGCGGTAATACGCAGAAACCACTGCGTCAGCTCCTTCTGTTCCACCGGAGTATCGCAGCGCCAGCAGCGCCCCTCTTCCACCTGTTCGTTGGCCAGTACGGTATGACACTGGGGGCACCAGTTCTGCGGGGCCTTTTTGCGATATACCAGTCCCTTTTCCAGCCAGCGCAGAAAAAACAGTTGTTCCCACTTATAGTATTTCGGATGGCAGGTTGCCAGCTCGCGCCGCCAGTCATAGGAATACCCCAGACGTCTCAGCTGCGCCCGCATGTTGTCGATATTGGCATAAGTCCATTTGGCGGGATGAATATTGTGCTTGATGGCCGCGTTCTCGGCGGGAAGGCCAAACGCGTCCCACCCCATGGGGTGCAGGACATTATATCCCTGCATTCGGCGGAAACGGGCCACCACGTCGCCTATGGAATAGTTGCGCACATGCCCCATGTGAATGTTGCCGGAAGGATAGGGAAACATCTCCAGGACATAATACTTGGGCCGGGAAGAATCAGGTTCACACGCAAAAATCCGACGTTCCGCCCACAGTTTCTGCCATTTTTCTTCAATGCTCTGCGGATCATAACGGGAGGAAAGAGTCATAAAGCTTATTCCTTCAAGTAAAGCTTAAAAAAACATTTACCAGCAACTTACTTGCCCAAAAGTTCCCCGTTTTCCAGTCCTTTCGCGGCAGCATCAAGTACGCCGTTAAGAAATGCCCTGGATTTTTCTTCCCCGTACTGTCGGTTCAACTCCAGAGCTTCATTCATGGCAACTTTGGGTGGAACATCGGGACGATACAGCATTTCATACAGCGCCAGACGCATCAGGGTAAGCTCGACACGTCCAACTCTCTCCAGACGCCAGTTACGGGTATATCGACGAATCAGCTCATCCAGCTCGTGCGTCTTGCTCCACACTCCTTCCACAAGCTCCCAGGCAAATCCGCTTGCCTCGGTCTCTTCCTGATCATCCTGACGCGGCGCGGCGCGGAAAGCCCTGCTCAATTCCTCGGGCGTGGTCGAATGCAGAAATTCCTGTCCGTATAAAACCTGAAAGGCCAGGTTGCGGGAAACTCTGCGCGGCACAGTACGAACACCCATTAAAGCTGCTCCATGACGCGTAATGTTTCCAGCAGAGCGGAAGCAGCTTCCACGCCCTTATTGCCGCCCTTGCTCCCGGCCCGCTCAATGGCCTGTTCCAGATTATCAGTAGTCAGCAGCCCGAAGCCGATGGGCATACCATACTGAAGAGAAACATGAGCAATACCCTTGGTCGCCTCGCTCGACACGAAATCAAAATGCGGAGTTGCGCCCCGGATAACAGCACCCAAAGCCAGAACACCGTCATATTTGCCGGATGCAGCCAGCTTCTGGCAGACCACCGGCAATTCAAAGGCGCCGGGCACGCGCACCAGAGTCAGATCCTGGCGCGCTGCACCATGACGGGTCAGATAGTCGACAGCACCGCCCACCAGGCGATCCACGACAAAATCATTGAAACGGGTTGCAACAATCGCGATGTGAAGCCCCTTGGCCTCCATCATCCCTTCTATGCAGCGAATCTGTTCCATGGAGATCCTCCGGCATCTCAGCCCTTATGATGGTGCATACAACAGAGCAGATGCCCCATTTTTTCTTTCTTGGTCAGCAGGTACTCTTCGTTGTAGTCTCCGGCTTCAAGCTCAATGGGCACGCGTTCGACTATTTCAATGCCGTACCCTTCAAGACCAATAATCTTTTTCGGGTTGTTCGTCAGCAGACGCAAACGATGAGCCCCCAGATCCACAAGGATCTGCGCACCCACACCGTAATCACGCAGATCCGGAGGGAAGCCAAGCCGGATATTGGCCTCCACTGTATCCAGCCCCTCGTCCTGAAGAGCATAGGCTTTGATCTTGTTCGCAAGGCCTATGCCACGGCCTTCCTGACGCATATACAGGATAAGCCCCCGTCCTTCCTTTTCAACCTGCCGCATGGCGGCGGCAAGCTGATCCCCACAGTCACAGCGCAGCGAACCAAAGGCATCACCGGTCAAACACTCGCTGTGTACCCTGGTCAGAACCGGTTCGCCGTCTGCCACATTGCCCTTCACCAGCGCCACATGGGTCTGATTGTCCAAAGAATTTTCATAGGCGTAAATACGGAAGTCTCCGTACCTGGTCGGCATGTTGGCTTCGGCGACCCGGCGCACCGCCACCTGGCCTCGATCCATACGGTACTTGATGATATCTTTAATTGTTGCGATATGCAGCCCATGCTTTTCCGCAAAGATTTCCAAATCGGGCATACGCGCCATTTCGCCATCATCACGCATTATTTCACAGATGACGGCAGCATGCTTGATTCCCGCGAGCCTGGCGAGATCAACGCTTCCTTCGGTCTGCCCCGCGCGCATCAGTACGCCTCCGGGATGCGCTCGAAGCGGGAAGATATGTCCGGGAGTGACAAGATCCTCAGCCTTGGCATCATCAGCTACGGCGGCCTGAATGGTTCTGGCGCGATCCGCTGCGGAAATACCGGTGGTCACCCCTTCGCGGGCTTCAATGGAAACCGTGAAGTTGGTGCCAAAACGGGAGCCGTTACGCTTTGTCATCAGAGGGAGATTAAGCCTGTCAGCCATTTCCGATGACATGGGCAGGCAGATCAGCCCCCGCCCGTAGGTAGCCATAAAATTGATCGCTTCGGGTGTCACGAATTCAGCCGCGATGGTCAGATCCCCTTCATTCTCGCGATCTTCGTCATCGACAAGAATAATCATCTTGCCAGAACGGAGATCCTCAATCGCTGTTTCCGTGTTGCAAATAGGCATAGTGTTATCCTCACGCGACTGACAATCCGCATCAGACGGACTTAAAAACCATGTTCTCTCAAAAATTCCAGGCTCAAACGGCTCCGGTCTCTCCGTACCTCTTGTTGTATACCAAGATCGGCCTGCAGAAAATACACCAGCATCTGGCCGACATATTTCCCCAGCATGTCGGTTTCCATGTTGACCGGCTGCCCCGGCCGCCAGTTGCGGGCAACGGTGGCGTTCCATGTTTCAGGAATAATATTGACTTCCAGCCACCCCGGGCCGCATGCGTTTACCGTAAGACTGATCCCCCCCAAGGTGACCGACCCCTTGGTGATGACCTGCCGGCTCCACTCTTCGGGAAAGGAAAAACGGCAGCAATGGGAAGCCCCTCGCTCGGAAACGCTGTTTACATGAGCAATCGTGTCAACATGTCCGCTCACCAGATGTCCGCCCAGCCGATCTCCGAGAGAAAGCGCTCGTTCCAGGTTCACCTCATCTCCGCGGGAAAGAGAGCCGAGCATGGTGCAGGCCAGCGTCTCCGCGGAAGCATAGGTTCTGAAGGAAAAACCGTCCCACCCCTCAACACTGAGGCAGGCTCCATTAACCGCAACAGACTCCCCCTGAAGAGGTTTTTCCCATGCAAAATGAGGTCGGATGCCCAGCCGGAGCTGCCCGCTCGCCGCGGCAACAGATGTTACCGTTCCACACCCCTCAACTAACCCTGTAAACATGCCGCCTCCAACCCGGAAACATAGCGCAGATGGCAATCTCCGCCTATGTTGCGCATGGAGACCAGGCGCAGATTCAGTGTCTCCTCCATACTGCCGCAAACGCGACCGCAGAACAGGGAAGGAGCATCCTCATCACCGAGAACACGCGGAGCCAGATGCAGGCGAAAATCATCTACCAGTCCGTTTTCCAGAAGATTGGTGGCCAGCCGCGCGCCTCCTTCACAGAGAACATAGTGACACTGCTCCTGCTCGCGCAACAGATGCAGCATCTGAAGCAGGTCAAGCCCCTGGCCGCGCTCATCAGGTTCCAGACCATATACGCGCACGCCCTTTTCGCGCAGCGCCTGTGCTCCGGGTGAAGCAGCCTGCGCGGCTGTGGTGAAAAAGACACAATCTGCGGGGCGTTGCTGCAGAATATTGAGATTGGCTTCGGGCGACGGAAGGCGACGTGTGGGCATGGCCGCAAGAGGTTCTCGCTCCGTTCCTTCCACTCTGGCAGTAAGGCGGGGATTGTCGATAAACAGAGTATTCGCTCCCACCAGAACTGCCCCTCCGGCAGCGCCGACGCCGCCGCGCAAACGCATGACAACCTCTCGCGAGGCTTCACTGCTCACTGCCTCAGGTTTGCCCATGCGGGATGCAATATGTCCATCCAGAGTCGAAGCCATTTTCAAAATGACGTAAGGCCGCTCAGTCGTCTGCCATGTGATGAAATCCAGCATGCTCAGACGGCAGGCATCTTCCATCACCCCTGTTTCTACAGTCACCCCTGCAGCAAGAAGCGTTTCCACCCCTCCCCGCGCCGCGGGGTTGACGTCGCGCATTCCGATGACCACATGCCGGACTCCCGCCGTGAGAATCGCCTCAACGCAAGGAGGCGTTTTACCATGGTGGTTGCACGGCTCAAGGGTTACCACCAGCGTACACTTCGATGGATCAATGCCATTGCGGGCCGCCTCGGCAAGACAGACGACTTCGGCATGAGCCTTGCCGAAACCGGCGTGCCAGCCGCGGGCGACAATACGTCCGTCCCGGACAAGCACCGCCCCGACGGCAGGATTGGGTGCGGCAAGCCAGCGTCCCCGTTCCGCGCAAGCCAGGGCTTCTCTCATAAACGGCGCAAAACGTGACTCGCTCATAGTTTCTCTCCGGGAATACACATGACAGCCTCCGCAGTCTCGCAAGAAGCGGAAACATCGGGCTTCATCTCTCCTTCATCCTCAAGCCGGAGAATGCCGACCTGAACACCCGCCTCCCTGAGCATGGCATCCGCCATTTCATCCGGATAGCTCTCAGCGTGCCAAATACTCCGGATACCGCAATTTATCAACATCTTTGTACAAATCAAACAAGGTCTTGTAGTGCAATAAAGTTCGGAACCCGCCAGAGATATGCCGTGTACCGCAGCCTGGATGATGACATTCTGTTCCGCATGAAGCCCCCGGCAGATTTCATGGCGCTGACCGGAGGGAATCCCAAGCTGCTGGCGCAGACAACCGATTTCCAGACAATGAGGAATCCCCGCCGGGGCTCCATTATAACCCGTTGCCAGAATACGCTTGTCCTTTACGGCAACCGCCCCGACGCGCCGACGCAGACAGGTGGAACGTTCCGCTACCAGATGCGCAATCCGCATGAAGTATTGCGGCCACGATACCCGCTGATGACTCGCCATAAACAGCCTCCTCCGACGCCATGCTCCATAATCCGGGCAATTTTCCTTTTCCACAGCGGAAAATCGCCCGGTATTACGCTCTACCAGGCAAAAAGCGGGAACTGTTCCGCAAACTTTCGCACATCCCGGCATACGGCATCAAGATACCGCTCATCCTGATAATGCGCGAGCACATCGACAATCCAGCCAGCTACCTTTTCCATTTCCTCTTCCTTCATGCCGCGTGTGGTCAGCGCAGGGGTTCCCAGCCGGACTCCGGAAGTCACAAAGGGAGAACGGGTTTCAAACGGCACCGTATTCTTATTAACCGTGATTCCGGCTACGTCAAGCGCATGTTCAGCATCTTTGCCGGTAATATCCTTGCGGGTCAGATCCATCAGCATCAGATGATTGTCAGTGCCGCCGGACACCAGCTCATACCCCGCATCCATGATGCAGGAGGCAAGCTTTTCCGCGTTTCTCAGCACCTGCTGCTGATACGTCTTGAACTGGGGCCTCAAAGCCTCTCCGAAGGCAACTGCCTTCGCCGCAATGACGTGCATGAGAGGTCCACCCTGAATACCTGGAAAAATCTGACTGTTGAAGCGCTTTTCCACATCAGCGACATCGGCGCTTCTGGCCAGAATCATGCCGCCGCGAGGTCCGCGCAGAGTCTTATGCGTGGTGGTGGTCGTGACATGTGCATGCGGCAGAGGAGACGGATGGAGTTCAGCCGCCACCAGACCGGCAATATGCGCCATATCCACCATCAGCCTGGCTCCGACCTCATCCGCAATTTTGCGGAACCGGGCGAAATCAATCACCCTGGGGTATGCGCTTGCCCCGGCCACAATCAGGGCGGGCTTGTGCTCCCGTGCCAGGCGTTCCACCGCATTGTAATCGATCAGACCAGTCTCTTTTTCCACGCCATAGGAAACGATATGAAAAAGACGTCCTGAAAAATTCACCGGGCTGCCGTGCGTCAGATGCCCTCCGTGCGACAGATCCATGCCCAAAACCGTATCACCGGGTTTTATGAAGGCGAGATATGCGGCCATGTTGGCCTGACTTCCCGCATGCGGCTGTACATTGACATAGTCACAGTTAAACAGATGTCGGGCACGATCGCGCGCCAGATTTTCCGCCACATCAACAAATTCGCAGCCGCCGTAGTAACGCTTTCCAGGATATCCCTCGGCATATTTATGGGTCAGGATACTTCCCTGCGCTTCGCGCACAGCTGCGGACACAAAGTTTTCCGAAGCAATAAGTTCGAGCTTCCCGGTCTGACGACGGCTTTCCTTAAAAATTGCCTCTGCAATTTCCGGATCCTGAAGAATCAATTCCTGCATGACACGCAATCCCTTATGAGGAAACCCCTCAATCTTCAAAGCGTTTGTAAACGATACTGGCGTTCGTGCCGCCGAAACCGAAAGCATTGACCATGGCGTACTCGGGATCAAGCTTTTTGGGTCCGTCGCTCATGTAATCAAGATCGCATTCAGGATCGGGCGTCTCCAGATTAATGGTTCCGGGCACCATGCCGCTCTGCAGCGCCAGCACGGTAAACACACTGGCCGCGCCTCCGGCAGCCCCGAGCATATGCCCGATCTGGGATTTGCTTGCGCAGACGGCGATATCATATGCGTGTTTTCCAAACACTGCCTTAATGGCGCGGGTTTCACCCGCATCGTTGGCATGGGTCGAAGTGCCGTGCGCACTGATATGGCGGATTTTTTCCGGAGACAGCCCGGCATCCTTCAACGCCCTGCGCATGGCGGACGCCGCTCCCGCCCCCGTCTCCAGCGGCGCTACCATGTGATAGGCATCATCCGACGCGCCGAATCCGACAATCTCAGCATAAATCTTTGCACCACGCGCCCTTGCGGAATCCAGACTCTCAAGCATCAGCATGGCTGCGCCCTCGCCCATGACGAAGCCTGCCCTGGTGAGATCGAAGGGACGGGACGCCTTGTGGGGAGTTTCATCATACTGCGTGCACAATGCCTTCATGGAGGTAAAACCGGAAATGCCCATCGGCGTGATGGTTGCCTCCATCCCCCCTGTGATCACCGCCTCGCAGCGTCCCAGCAAAATTTCGGAGTATGCGTGACCTATGGCATGCAGCGAAGAGGCACACGCGCTGGTCAGGACCAGATTCGGACCTTTGGCTCCCGTGTTGATCGCTACCTGTCCAGGAGCCATATTGGAAATCAGCATGGGAATGAAAAAGGGAGAAACCCTGGAAGGGCCAGCCTCCACAAGTCTGGAATGGAACACTTCAATGGTGTGCAGGCCGCCGAGTCCAACACCAAGAATAACTCCGGTGTTCTCGGCATTCTGTTCGTCAATGCTGTATCCGGAATCTTTCATCAACTGATCGGCACCGCAAACGGCGAACTGGACGAACCGATCCATGCGCTTGCAGACCTTGGCGGGAATGACATCTTCGGGGCGAAAGCCCTTGACCTCCCCGGCGATATGCGTGTCATATCCGGTCGTGTCAAAAAGGGTAATACGCTCAATCCCAGACTTTCCTGCCAGCAGGGCCTGCCAGCTGCTTGCAGCGTCAAGCCCCAGCGGGGTGATGGCGGAAATGCCGGTGATGACGACACGTCTGCGTTCCATATCTGCTCCTTGCTCATGTAGCCGGGGCGCATTTCAAAAAACACGCCGCCAAAAGAAAAGCGGGTGACCGCACTGGAGAGGCTGCTTGCGTACAGCGTCTTCTCGGGATGCAGGTCACCCGCAAAACGGGGTACAGCCGTGCCCCGTTCTTACTTTTGCTTGCTTTCGATATAGCTGATGGCGTCTTTGACCTTAAGAATCTTCTGGGCGTCTTCGTCGGCAATTTCAACGCCGAACTCTTCTTCCATCGCCATGATAAGCTCCGTGAGATCGAGAGAATCGGCGCCGAGATCTTCCACAAAAGACGCTTCCGGCTTCACTTCTTCTTCAGATACGCCGAGCTGATCCTTGATGATCTGTTTGATTTTTTCTTCAACAGACATGATTCCTCCAAAAGGCCAGAGTTAGAGGGGTTAGCAGTAAAGGCCGCCGTTGACGGCCAGTATCTGTCCGGTAATATAGGATGCCTTGTCTGAAGCCAGAAAGGCCACGGCATCCGCAACGTCCTGCGCCGATCCGAGACGGCCAAGCGGAATGGCCTTGGCATAGGCATCTCGGGCTTCGTCGGAAAGCGCGGCGGTCATGTCCGTTTCAATGAAGCCGGGCGCGACCGCGTTGACGGTGATGGAACGGGAAGCAAGTTCTTTGGCAGCGGACTTGGTCATGCCAATCAATCCCGCCTTGGCAGCACTGTAATTAACCTGCCCGGCGTTTCCCATTTGTCCGACAACCGACGAAATATTTATAATACGGCCATACCGCTGCTTCGACATAATTTTGGCAGCTTCACGCAGACAGAGAAAGGCTCCACGCAGGTTGATACCAAGAACCCGATCAAAATCTTCGTCCTTCATGCGAAGCATGAGGCCGTCTTTGGTAATGCCGGCATTGTTGACAAGCACGGCAAGTTCTACCCTCTCCCGCACTTCGTCACGAAAAAATGCAGCAACAGATTCGGAATCGCCAACGTCCAGCCGGAACGCTCTGGCTCGTCCGCCCGCCGCAAGTATGGCGCGTGCGGTTTGTTCGGCCTCATCCGGTTTGCTGACATAGGTCAGAAATATCTGATATCCCGCAGCAGCCAGGGTCTGGGCAACGGCACGGCCAATGCCGCGGGACCCTCCGGTAACAAGCGCCGTGGAAAGAAGTTCGCTCATCCTGTCTTCCTCATTGAGAAATGATACTCTACGGCTGAAAAAAAGAAATTTCAACGGAAAGAATGCCTGTCAGCCAAGCAGGGCGGCCCCCCAGGTAATGCCGCCGCCGAATGTCGCCAGCAGAACCTTCATACCGGGTTTCAGCCGTCCCTGACTACGCGCGTCATCCAAGGCAAGAGGCAGGGTAGCCGCCGAAGTATTGGCGTAATCCTGCACATTGATGAATACCTTGTCCTCGGCAATGCCAAGACGGCTTCCCACAGCTTCTATAATGCGCAGATTGGCCTGATGCGCGATAAACAGATCAATGTCGCTCACCTGCATCCCGTGGCGTTCAAGCATGGCCAGACTCTCCGCCGTCATGCTGCGCACCGCCTGCCGGAAAACTTCTCTCCCCTGCATGGCCAGAAAAAAGTCATCGGGCAGAGCATCCCCTTTCTTCACTTCCATGGCGGAACCGCCGCCCATGACGATAAGATCGTGCATTGAACCGTCCGCACAACAGACGGAATCACGCACCCTCCACAAACAGCCGGTTCCGGCTCCGCGCAGAACCACGGCGCCTGCCCCATCACCAAACAGAACACAGGTACTGCGATCGGAAAAATCAATCCTGCGGCTCAGCGCTTCCGCGCCGATGAGCAGCACCACGGCATCGGGCCGCAACGCCAAGGCTGAACGGGCCAGTTCCAGACCGTACAGGAACCCTGAGCATGCGGCGTTGAAATCCATGCACATGACATGCGCCCCGTGACCCTCACTTCTGGCGGAAAGACCGAGACGCCCGGCGACCAGGCACGCCGTGCTGGGGCAAAAGTAATCAGGGGAACAGGTTGCAACAAAAATATGAGTCAGTTCGCCGGCCGAAACTCCGGCATCAGTCAGCGCAGCTCGTGCGGCCACCAGGGCCGCATCGGAGGCATTGACGCCACTGTCAAGAATATGCCGCTGCCGGATGCCTGTTCGCGACATAATCCACTCGTCCGATGTATCCACCAGTTTTTCGAGATCGCGATTGGTCAGAATTTTCGGAGGCACATAACTGCCAAGGCCGCAGATATGACAGGAATTCGTCATGAAAACTCACACGGAACGGGCATAACGGGTCAATTCTTCATTGGCGCTGATAGCAGTAACCAAACGCTCATGAGTGCCCTTTGTCACATAAGCATGCGCCATGGCGGTGGCGCTGGTCAACGCCTTGATGTTGGAGGCACCGTGGCAGACTATGGCCACACCCTGCAAGCCCAGCAGAGGCGCTCCGCCATATTCTGCGTAATCCACAACTTTCGCAAAACGCTTAAAAGCCTTTTTCGCGAGAAAAGTGCCGATCCTGGGGAGCAGGCCGGAATTGAGAAGTTCTCGCTTCAGCACATGCGTCAGAGAAGACCCCAGTCCTTCGCTCAATTTCAGCGCGACATTTCCCACAAAACCGTCACATACAACGACATCCACATTACCGGTGAACAAGTCCCGCCCTTCGACATTCCCCAGGAAATTAATATCCTGCGTCAATTTCAGCAAGTCATAGCTGCTCTTGACCAGAGAATTCCCCTTCCCTTCCTCTTCTCCAATGCTCAGAATTCCTACCCGGGGAGTTTCATACCCCAGGAGATCCTGCGCAAAGGTCGACCCCATCAGGGCAAACTGGAAGATATGATGGGGACGGCATTCGACATTCGCTCCCACATCAAGCAGAAGAACAGGTTTTTTCTCAGTGGGGAGAATCGTCGCCAAGGCGGGACGTTCAACCCCCGGAATACGCCCGAGAATGAACATGCCGCAGGCCACGGCGGCACCCGAATGGCCTGCGCTGACAATGGCATCCGCCTTGCCCTGCTTGACCAGGCGACAGGCCACCTGAATGGAAGAATCTTTTTTGGTACGCAGGATTTCAGAGGGCTTTTCCCACATTTCCACAACCTGAGAGGCCGGGACAATTTCAAACAGCTCCTCATCCCGCTCTGCGGCAGGAAGCGCGGCAAGGGCATCCCTAACCGCGCATTCCACACCGACCAGAAGCACCTTGGCTCCGCACTCACGGGCTGCCTGCAAAGCGCCGGGCACCACGACGGCGGGACCGAAATCCCCCCCCATGGCATCTATGGCGATGACAGACTTGCTGCTCATCCCTATTGCTCGTCAGCGGCGGCTTCCACCTGGCGGCCCTTATACTGGCCGCACGAGGGGCAAACGGTATGGGGCATCGTGGGTGCGCCGCAGGAACAGTAAATGACAGTGGGCTTCGCCACGCGGTCATGGGAGCGACGCATCCCCTTCCTGGAACGGGATTTTTTGTTTTGCTGAACGGCCATGTCAGTCTCCTTGAATCAGGGCTCAGCCCTTCGTTTTTACCTTGATTTGTTTCAGCACGGCAAGACGGGGATCGCCTTCGCCTTCACTGCAGCCACAAGGGCCATCGTTGAGGTTCTTTCCGCACAGGACGCAGACCCCCCTGCACCCCGGCCGGCATAATGGCTTGACCGGGAGAGACAGAGACAGTTCTTCCCACAGCAGTCCCCCCAGATCCAGTATCGGAGAGCCTTCCCTGAAGAAGACCGCGCTCGATTCGGGAATCTCGAAGTCCCCGTCGTCAGCCTCACTCCGCTCTGAGGGGAACGGTTCAAACTCGTCAAAGGACTGTTCAATAATGACGCGGGCATCCTCGGCGCAACGGTCACAGGGAACAGCCAGTTCTCCGGAAAGAGAGCCGCGCACAAGACATCCGTCAACCTGCGGAAACAGAAAAACCTCCGCCTTCAAGGGGCGCGCGATACGGAATTTCAGCCTGAATTCACGCAGGGGATCTGTCCAGAGAGATTGATCCTCGATCTCCAGCCTCATCCCCTCGGGCGCAATTTCATTCAACGCTATATGCAATTCCGCCATGCAGGCTCCTTCTGCCCTTCTCCTGACGACAGGAGAAAACTTAAAGAACGAGAAAATTTATAGACTCATTCTCGATATGTCAAGAAAATTACCGCCCCCCCCCAAGGGAAGCCTGCTATCCTCTGATTGCTCTTGCAAAACCCTCACGGGAACGGGCAATGACGGCATCGGGTACTGCAAACGAGAGCCGGAAATAGCCGGGGCCACCGAACCCCGATCCTGGCACGGCAAGTATGAGATGCTCCTTGAGACGTTCGACGAACGCCAGATCATCTCCTCCCGGAGCTTTTGGGAAAAAGTAGAATGTCCCTTTCGGCAGCATGAATTCATAGCCCGCTTCATCCAGTATTTCGGCCAGCATGTCACGCCGTCTTGCATAAATGGCAAGAGCATCGTCAGTGGATGTTCCGAGCGCGGCAGCCATCAGGTACTGCCCCACTACCGGGGGGTTGACATAGCCCAGAGTACGGTTGGAAAGAACAAGTCCCGCCATGAGAGTTTCCCGACCTTCCAGAAGGGGGGAAATGGCAATATATCCTACCCGCTCTCCGGCCAGACCATAATTCTTGGAAAAAGAACTCACCACGACAGCATGAGGGGAAAGCGGCAGTACAGGCGGAACTTCACAGCCGTCATAGGCCAGAAAACGATACGGTTCGTCAGCGACAAGATAGATGGGGCGGCCATGGCGACGGCTCCCTGCGTCCAGGACCTCGGCAAGCCTTCTCAAGTCTTCGGCACTGTAGACTGCCCCTGAGGGGTTATTCGGAGAATTGACGATAAGAGCGCGGGTTCTTGGCGAAATTGCGGAGGCCACAGCCTCGATGTCCGGCCCGAAATCATTCTTGCGGCAAGGTACCGTCTTCAGAATCCCTCCATGATTTGCGGCATAAAAACCATATTCCACAAAGTAGGGAGCGATGGCCAGAACTTCATCACCCGGTTCCAGCACGGTATGAAAAAATGAATTGAGGGCTCCGGCCGCGCCACAGCTCAACATGACCTCCTGACGCGTCAGCTCCGTCTTCTGCTGTCTGCCGAGCCAGGCCGCAAGCTTGTCCAGCGCCCAGGAGAAACCTCCGTTGGACATATACCCCAGGCTGCCCGGCTCACGGGATCTGCTCTCAAGAAGCCGGAATTCCCCGGATACTTCCGGAGGAGGCGCAAGATCCGGATTGCCCAGACTGAAATCGCAGACAGCCTCCTCGCCAAATTTTTTCTTGAGCTCATTGCCAGCTTCAAACATGCGGCGGATCATCGAACCGCCGGCAATGTTTTCAGCCATCTGTGCGGAAACCACGTTCATGAACATACTCCTTGCTTCTGTCCTGCCGGACCTGCATGCGTATCGTCAAAAGATCGCAGCACCGCGGCAAGCCGTTCCATCCACAATTCCACAAAGGAATCGGCATCGGCAAGCCCTCGCACATCAGTCCGGCAAAGAAATCCCGCCTCTTCAATTCTGCTCCGCCATGACTGCCCATGACGTCCGGCCATGTCATGCCGGGCATGCCTGCCGCTGACGGTCAGCAGGGGCATCAGCCACAAACTTCTTTCGTCCGTGCCGGAATCCAGACCGGCCAGTACGTCATCCAGCGCCAAGTCTCCTTTCATGCAGGCCACATGCACAGAGTCGTCCATGCGCCGGACCTGCTCCGCCAGGGCCTGGTAAAGCGCGGAAGCGCCATGTCTGCTGCTGCCGTGTCCCATGCAGACAACGGGGTCCCTTCCGGATCGGAACGCGCTGATATGATCCAGCAGGGCGATGGCGGCGCTCCCGGCGTCTTCAGGCGAAAAAAGCAGCGGGAGTCCCACACGGATATCACAGGGCAACTCCCGGCGCGCCAGCTCCACATCACCGAGTACCCCGTCATATTCCATACCGGGGATCAGATGCAGCGACTGTACGGCTATTTCCTCATAGCGTTCAAAGGCCATGCGGCGCAGGGCCTTGAGTACGGAGTCCGATTTCATGCGCGCTGCGGCAATGCGCTCCCGCAGGGTTTCCGAAGTATAGGCCCAGCGGGCGGGCAGGTCGAAACGCTTCTGAACCGCAGTCTGCACCCGTCTGAGTGCAGCCGCGCTTTGCGGATTGCCTGCGCCGTATGCGACCAGCAGAACACCTCGCTTGCGGAGTTTTTCCGATGCGGCACTTCCGCCGCTGCGGGCTGGAACAGCGGCAGCAAACAACTCAAAAGGAGCATTTTCTTCCGTCCAGATGCACACGCCCTTCTCCCGGAGCAAAGAAGCGAACACTCCGCTGCCGTCGCACAGCTTACCGGAGAAACTGCCGTCATATACTCTTCCATATCCGCAGGAAGGAGAACGAGCTTTTAAAATCGCCTCGCGACACCCTCGTGTCTGCGCAACATTCAGCGCGAGCTGAGCCCCTGCCTGAAATGCGAGAGTGCAATCCCTGCCCTCGGTATTGAATACCCGACCGCCCCTGACTTCGCAGGGAGGACGAGGAACTCCCAGACCGCCGAGACATTCGGGACAGACAGGCAGAGCGGCTCCCTGTTCGACAAGCTCCCGGATAACGGGATGCGGTTTGCTCGCACCGTCATAGCGGCAGGCTTCGCCAGCCAGGCAGGCGCTGACCAGAAGAGGAATTTTCACACAGCAACCGTTCGGAACAAAATGTCGCCAAGTGAGGAAAGACCGCCCGTCGCAGAAAAAACATTCCGTCCGGCGCGTTCCGCGCGGTCTCTCCCCGGCGGGGATGATGCGGGAGAACACGCCTGTCTCCCGGACTCTCTGGACTTCTCAGGATTAAGTCTCAACCGAAAAGGATATCCACCTGCTCCTTGTCCTGTTCCTTCCGTGCGGTTATCTCTCCAATCTTCCAGGCCCGGCTGTTCAGAACGTGCGCCCTTTTCAGCACATTTTCCGCCTCCGCCCCGTCCACAATAACGATATAGCCGATACCGCAGTTGAAAATCTGAAGCATTTCAGGCCAGCTCAGCCTTCCCTGCTCCTTCAGCCATTCAAAAACAGGAGGCATATCCCAGGCGCCGAAGTCTATCCGCGCGCATACGTTTTGAGGGAGAACGCGGGGAATATTGTCATAAAAACCGCCTCCCGTGACATGCACCATACCCTTCGCCCGGGTATTCTGCAAAAGCTTTTCCAGAATTCTGGTATAAATGATGGTAGGTTCAAGAAGAACCTCCCTGAAGCTGCGGTTCGTCCCCGGGAATATGTCGTCCGCCGATGCCCCGCTGGCCTCAAACAGCTTGCGTACCAGGGTATAGCCATTGGAGTGAACCCCTGAGGAGGCCAGCCCGAGCACCACGTCCCCCGGGATAATGCCCGAGCCGTCAACAATATCCCCCAGATCAGCGATGCCGACACAGAACCCGGCAAGGTCATAGTCTCCTCCGGCATACATGCCGGGCATTTCCGCCGTTTCCCCGCCAAGCAGTGCGCAGCCCCCCCGGCGGCAGCCTTCCGCAACGCCGCCCACAACGGCCTCGGCCTGTTCGACATTCAGTTCTCCGGTGGCGAAATAATCAAGAAAGAACAACGGTTTCGCCCCTTGAACCAGAATATCGTTGACGCTCATGGCCACAAGATCGATACCTACAGTATCGTGCCTGTCGAACAGCGCGGCAAGCTTGAGTTTTGTCCCCACACCGTCGGTGGAAGAAACAAGTACCGGCGTTTTCATGCCCTCAAGCTCGGGCCGGAACAACCCTCCGAATCCCCCGATGTCGGATACGACACCCGGGATGCGGGTGGAAGCAACCAGCGATTTTATGCGGGAAACCAGCTCATTGCCGGCATTGATATTGACCCCAGCATCAGTATATGCTTGAGAACGGGACGAGCTCATGAAGCATGACTCCTTAAGTTGCGGTTCGTGGTGTTAATAGACGCTTCCAGCCCTTTTGCCAATAGGTCGGATGGAGCCCTACCATGCAAAAAAGATTTTCCTTGTGTGCAGTTTCCTTCCCCGTCATTTTTGCTGCCCTGATTGCCAGCGCCCCTGTTTCAGGGGAAGAAAACGAGAACGCTTCTTCCCCGCGTCAGGACATCACAATGGACACCGGGCCTTCCGGCATTTATCACTATTATGACAGGGAACTCGGCGAATGGGTATCCGGCGTCATTGCCAAGCCGGATCTTCAGGAAAATCAACGTAGTCAGGACGTTTTTCCGCTCATCATCGCGCCGGAAATCAGGATTCCCGTACCGGGGGAACCCGCCTTTCCCCGCCCCGAGCCTCGGGGGAGCGCTCAATGAGCAGTCAGGCCCTTCTGTGGCGGGCACTGCCGGATAAACATGCCCAATGCCTGTTGTGCCGGCATTTTTGCCGCCTCCGCGCCGGAGAATGGGGCATATGCGGCGTACGCGGCTGCAAGGCGGCAAAAGACGGTCACCCGGAAATATTTACGCTTGTAGATCGCCGTGCTGCTGCCCTTCACGCCGATCCTATTGAAAAAAAGCCTCTGTACCATTACCTTCCAGGCAGCCTGACCCTCTCTCTGGGCACTTTCGGCTGCAATTTCGATTGCGCCTGGTGTCAGAACTGTGAAATCTCCCGTCCGCCCATTTTCGCGCAGCACCAGTTTCAGCCTGCCGATCTGCCCTTTCCTGCCGATCTGGAACAAAGGACGGCCCTGTGTCGGCGCGGCACAGAGATCTCGCCGGATGGACTTGTCCGGACGGCGCGGGAACTGGGTTGTTCCAGCATCGCCTTTACCTATACCGAACCAACCGTCTTTTTCGAGCTGGCGCGCTCCTGTGCCGAGCAGGCAGGAGCCGCAGGGCTCGGACGCGTCATGGTCAGCAACGGGTATCAGAGTCCGGCCTGCCTTGAAGCGCTCGCGCCGTTTATCGACGCGGCCAACATAGATCTGAAGGGATTTTCCGAAGACAGATATCGCCGTTTCTGCGGGGCGCGGCTGGCGGGCGTGCTGGATAACCTCGTCCGCATGCGCAGAATAGGCTGGTGGCTGGAAATCACGACCCTGCTCATACCCGGCGTCAACGACTCTTCCGAAGAGTGTTCCCGGGTTGCCGGCTTTATTCATGACCGCCTCGGAGCGGATACTCCCTGGCATATCTCAGCCTTCTTTCCGTCGCGCTTTATGTCCGGCACTCCTTCCACTCCCCAGGAACTGCTGGAACATGCCCGGGAAATCGGTATTCGGGCGGGGCTGCACCATGTTTATGTCGGCAATGTGAAAAACGGCGGCAACCATACGTCATGTCCTGCCTGCGGAGAAACAGCCGTCCGGCGCGAGGGGTTCCGCGTGAGCGTCCTCTCTCCGAAAGGAATCTGCCCGCGCTGCGGTCTGCGCCTTTCCGGAATATGGCAAGGTCATTCTGCCCGCTCAAACGGAGAAACTCTGTGATTTACGTCTATACAGGAAACGGCAAGGGCAAAACCTCCGCCTGTCTTGGGCAGGCCGTGCGCGCATACGGAAGAGGAATGCGCGTTGCCTTTGTTCAGTTCATGAAACGCGATGGGGAAGCAGGCGAGCAGGCGTTTCTCCGGAACTTGCTTGGCGGGAACTTCCTTGCCCCCGGTGAAGGCTTCTTCCGACGTGAAGAAGAGCGTCCCAGACACCGGGCTGCAGCCCGCCGTGCCCTTGACTGGGCAAAAAGCCGACTCGGGCAGGTGGATATCCTTATTGCCGACGAGATACTCTATGCCCTGGGAAAACAACTCGTGCAGGAAGAAGATATTGAAGTTCTGCTTCAACAGGCAAGAAAGACCGACACCCATCTTGTCCTTTCCGGCAGAGGATTTCCCGACGCACTCGCGCCAGAGGTGGATCTGATTACCGAGATGAAGGAAATCAAGCATCCCTGGCGGGCAGGGCACAGCGCCGTTCCCGGCCTTGATTTTTAACCCTGGACCCCAAAATGAGCAGAAATTCAGACAATCCCTTCGCCGCGCTTAAAGCTTCCCGGTTTCCCGACGCAAGAAAAAAGCGCCGGACAACTTCTCTCTGCGGAACAGGCGGAACAGAGAGAAGAGAAAATGATGCTGATACTGAAAACGAACTGTTCATGCTGGCCATGAGCCGAGTTGAAAAACTCCTTCCCCGGGAAAAAAAGGACGAAAAACACGGCCCCATGCAAAGCGGAGCAGCAAAGAGCCGTCAGCGTCTCCGCCCGGGAGCGGACAGCCCCGCTGAGGCGTCCTCTTCCATGTCGTTCCCCGCCGCCAATGCCAGCGGGAAAGAGAAGGATTCTGCGGAAAGCAGCGAAAGTTCCGCATTCCCCAATCTGTCTGTGGTCTGGAGCCGAAATCATCCCGCAGCACATTCCATCAGGAAAGGGGCGGGAGCGGAGATGAAGGGAAAAGACGCTCCGCGCCATATCCCTGCCGTTTCCCCGCCCCCCGTCCCACAGCCTGCTGAGGATACTTCGGAAGACGAAGCCGGAACTTTCTTTTCCGCCATGATCGGCATCACGCCTCTCGCCGGCAGGGGCAGGGCCGTCAGACCGGAGCCTCCGCTGCAGGACACTCCCCCCTCCGCCGCGTCCAATCCGCTGCAGGATATTGTGGACGGAAAGGTGGAGTTCGCTCTGAGCGGTACGGATGAATTCATGGAAGGGCATGTTGTGGGTCTTGATCTGTTGACTGTGGGCAAGCTGCAGGCTGGTCAGTTCAGCCCGGAGGCTCATATTGATCTGCATGGCCTCAACAGTGAGCAGGCTTTTCACCATCTGGTCGGCTTTTTCAGAAATGCCTACTACAAAGGCGTGCGCACGGCGCTTGTCGTAACCGGCCGTGGTCTTAATTCTCCGGACGGAAATCCGGTGCTCCGCGCCAAAATACGGCAATGGTTCACGCAGGAGCCGTTCCGCAGGATCATTCTGGCTTTCTGCACCGCCCGGAGGGAAGACGGCGGAACCGGAGCCCTGTATGTCCTGCTTCGAAAATACAGAAAAAGTTCCGGCAAAGTCCGCTGGGATGCACTCCCCGCCGATCCCGACCTGTTCCTCCAGTAGGAGCCGGTTGTCCGTTTTGGACCTTCCCGTATCTCCCGGCGCGTCAAGGCTTCAGCTCTTTTCCGCAAAAAAACCGATGCTTTTCACTTGAAGAGCCGGGAGCGCTTGGCTATAATGGCATATGCGATTGCGATACGCATGGAGCATGGCCCATGGCCATGGATTTTCTCCTTACAACATATTCCGGGTTTCGCGAATATCCGAACCCGAACTGGAGCATCGTCATGCAGGCACCGGAAAAGAATCTTGCCTTTGATCTAGTCCGCGTTACGGAATCAGCAGCCCTTTCCGCAGCCCGCTGGCTGGGAAAAGGCGACAAGGAAGCGGGCGACGGCGCGGCGGTGGACGCCATGCGGCTCTCCTTCAACAGCCTTGGACTGGATGGAGTCGTCATTATCGGCGAAGGGGAAAAAGATAAGGCTCCCATGCTTTACAATGGAGAGCAGGTAGGGGACGGAGACGGTCCGGCGGTGGATGTTGCCGTGGATCCCGTCGAAGGTACTCGTCTTCTGGCCAATGGACGTCCCAATGCCATTTCCGTGATTGGCGTCTGCCGCAAGGGCTGCATGTACAATCCCGGCCCGAGCTTTTACATGCAGAAAATCGTCGTGGGGCGCGAGGCGCGCAATGTCATCGATATCGACGCTCCGGTAAAGGACAACCTCGGGCATATTGCAAAGGCACTGGGGAAGGATATTAACGACCTTGTGGTTTTTGTTCTGGACAAGCCGCGTCACGCGAAACTCATCGGAGATATCCGCTCCGCCGGCGCGCGCATTCAGCTCCATACCGATGGAGATGTGGCTGGAGCCCTGATGGTCGCTGATCCCCGGTCGGATGTCGATGTCATGATGGGAACCGGAGGTACGCCGGAAGGCGTCATCGCCGCCTGTGCCATCAAGGGGGTCGGCGGTCAGATGCTGTGTCGCCTTGATCCCCAGTCCTATGTGGAAAAAGAAAATATCGAGCGGGCAGGTGTAGACATGCGGGAGATACTTTCCGTGGAAAGCATCATCCGTGCCGACGATGCCTTTTTTGCCGCTACCGGCATTTCCGGCGGCGATTTTCTGCGCGGCGTGCAATATACCGGAAGTGGAGCCATCACTCACTCTCTCGCCATCCGGGCAAAAACCGGAACATTCCGTTACATTGAGTCGCACCACAACTGGGATCGTCTGATGCAGTTCAGCGCGGTTCAATACGATTGATGTGCCTGTAAACGAAATGTTGTTTTGCTGTGAGTACAGCGAGACTGTAATACTCTGCGCTTTATCTTCATAAAGTATTGTTAACGGGTGATGCATATGAATACCGTTCCCACCGCCCTGCTTTTTCCCGGTCAGGGTGCCCAGGCCAACGGCATGGGGCGCAACCTGGCGGAATGCTTTCCGGAAGCCATGGAACTATGGAAAAAGGCCGAACAATGCAGCGGCCTCAATCTGCGAGCCATATACTGGGAAAGCGATGATGAAATACTCATGGCGGAAACGCGCTGTCTCCAGCCCGCCATTACGGTGGTTAATCTTGCTCTCTGGCTTTATGTCTCTCAACGCGTCTCGCCCTCCTGCGCGGCGGGGCACAGTCTGGGCGAATTCAGCGCGCTGGCGGCTGCCAAAGTGCTGGATATCAGCAAGGTACTTGAGCTTGTTTCCCTGCGCGGCCGCCTGATGGCCGATGCGGATCCGGAGCATGTGGGTACCATGTACGCCATTCTTCGTCTCTCTCTGGAAGAGGTGGAAGACGCCGCAAAAAATGCCTGCGAAAAGACAGGCAAGCTTGTCCGTGTCGCCAACCGCAACACGCCGGGACAGTTCGCGATCAGTGGTCACAAGGAAGCTGTCGAGGAGCTCCTGGAACAGTTGAAAGGAAACAAGGGCAAGGCTATCCCCCTCGCCGTAAGTGGCGCATTCCATACGCCTCTCATGGCGGAAGCCTCTACCGAATTCTCCCGACTGCTCGACAAGATGGACTGGCATGACGCGGCATTCCCGGTGTACTGCAATGTCTCCGGCGAGGCTCTGACAGCGGCGGACCAGCTGCACGCTGCCATGCGCAAGCAGATGACTTCTTCCGTATACTGGATAGACGTCATTTCAAACCAATGGAAAAACGGTGTACGCCGCTGGATCGAATTCGGTCCCAAGGGGGTGCTGACCCGCATGGTTCGTCCCATCCTTGTTGCGGCAAACGTACCGGACGGCTCCTACACCACTGAGCATATCCCCAATAAAGAGGCGGCAGACGCCTTTGCCTGACAGGATATTCCAAAGCCGACATGCCCCTGGATTCCGGCATGCATAAAAACAACACCTATCTGATCCGGAGAAATTCATTCAAAACCGAGCGGAAGTCACTCTTCCCTGTTCTCCGTCTCCACAGAGAGTCTCACGCTTCAGCCGCCGGCTGAAGCTCCGAACCAGCGCCTCCTGTCCGGACCGTCACAATTCATTATACGCGGGGCAGCTCCGGAGGAAACGTACATCTGCAGGTGAGAACACCGGGTTCGACCGCAGACATTTTCAACTGGAAAACGCCCTAGAAAGGAATACTGCTCCCATGCGCGACATTCTTCTTTTACAGGACAAACTTCATGCCATCGTCACTGACTTCGGCTGGGAATGGCCTGCCAAGGCAATCCTGGAACATCCCAGGGATGCAAAACATGGAGATCTGGCCACCAACCTCGCCATGGTGCTGACGAAGCAGGCTGGAATGCCGCCGCGCCAGCTGGCGGATAAACTTGCCGCCGAACTTGCTGCCCGCATGCATGGAGAAGTTTCCGCCGAAATAGCGGGCCCCGGTTTCCTGAACATCACCTTCTCTCCCGCATTCTGGCAGGAGAGCGTACGAGACGTCGAAACCGAAGGGGCGCACTTCGGAGCATCGCGCACGGGGAATGGCCGCAAGATATTGCTGGAATTTGTATCCGCCAACCCGACAGGCCCTCTTCACATCGGACATGGACGTGGAGCGGCGGTAGGTGACTCCATGGCCCGGCTGCTTCGTTTTGCCGGGTATGAAGTCACCACCGAATACTATACCAATGACGCAGGACGGCAGATGAGGCTGCTCGGTGTTTCGGTATACCTGCGCATGCGGGAGCTGTGCGGACTTCCGGTGGATTGGCCGGAAGACTACTATCATGGAGACTATATCCGGGATATCGCGCAGGAAATGCTGACGCAGAATCCGGCCTTGCCCGGCATGCCGGAAGACGAGGCAAGGGAAGCCTGCTATCAGTATGCCATGAACTCCATTATGGATGGGATCAAGCAGGATCTGTCCACCTTTCGGGTTTCCCATCAGAACTGGTTTTCGGAAAAAAGTCTGGTAGACGCCGGAAAAGTTGAAGCTACACTTGAAGATCTTAAAAATCGGAATCTGGCATATGAAAAGGACGGCGCGCTCTGGTTCGCCACAACGAGGTTCGGAGACGATAAGGATCGTGTACTGCGCAAAAGCGACGGCCTGCTGACGTACTTTTCTTCAGACATCGCTTATCATGCCAACAAGTTTCAGCGCGGCTACGAAGAACTGATTGATGTACTCGGCGCGGATCATCATGGCTATGTCCCGCGCATGAAGGCTGCCATCAGCGCCATGAATCATGACCCGGACAAAGATTTCAGTGTGACCCTCATTCAGCTTGTGAATCTGCTGAGGGGAGGGGAACAGGTGGCCATGTCCACCCGCTCCGGCGAATTTGTGACACTGGCCGAGGTGCTGAACGAAGTCGGCGTGGACGCAGCACGTTTCATGTTCCTTTCGCGCAAGAGCGACAGCCCTCTGGACTTTGACCTTGAACTGGTCAAGCAGCGCAGCCTGGACAATCCGGTATACTATGTGCAATATGCCCATGCCAGGATATCCGCGTTGTTGCGCCGTGCTGCGGATAAAGGACTGGCACTTCCCTCCCGTTCCGATTCCGCCTTGCTGAGCCGGCTTGTGCAATCTGAAGACGTGGCGCTGCTGCGCGCCGTTGAGCGTTTTCGGGATACGGTGGAAGAAGGAGCTGCAGCACGCGCCGCTCACGGTGTAAGTTTTTATCTGATGGATCTGGCCGGACGCCTGCACAGCTATTATGCCAATATCCCCGTCCTGGCGGGAGAGGATAGGGAACTGATTGTTGCCCGGCTGGCCCTGCTGCGTGCCGTGCGTCAGGTTCTGGCCAACGGTCTTGATCTGTTGGGTGTCAGCGCTCCGGATACCATGTAATATGGCCAACGCAGTTTACCGCAGCTCTTCTTCGACCCGTAAAAACCGAGACTATGAGCGGCCCAGGGGAAACGCGCGCCTCGCATCCGTGGAAAGCGAGGCGCGCGCGATGCCGCTCGAGCGCCCCGAGGAAACACAGGGGCAAAAAAACGTATCGGACAAGACTTCTCCACCTGAACTGTTGACAGATACTCCGGATTTCACCACTGAATCGCGGACCTTCCTGCCTTCAGACAAAGACAATTCTCCCACGGAACACGCTGCACGGACACGGAACAGCTCCGGAGAAGAAGCACGGGACAAAACCTGCGTTCGTCCCCGCTCCCGAAATATCCGACAGGGAGAGCACAAGAAAGAGGCCCCCTCGCAGGAGGGCGGACGGGAATGGCCCTTGCGCCTGACTCCTTCCCTGGTGCTGATGTTTGTGGTTTTTGAACTGGTGACGCTGAGTTTTTTCTTTTTGTTCGGTTTAATCATCGGCAAGGGAACGGTCCCCCCCTCCCCTCAGGCCGAGCTGGAACGAATTCTGCCTGCAGAAGAGAACAGAACGGAACAGGCTCAGGAAATCCTGCCCCAGGAAGAACTGCGGTTCATGGCAAACCTGAAGGCCGACGATTCAGCCGCCGAACGGCAGCAGAATGGAACAACGTCCGCCCCCGCCCAGCAGGAACCTGCCAAAAGGAGTGAGACATCCATTCTTGCCGACGACAGCAATCTCTATGATTTTGTCATCAGAGTCGCGGCATTCAAGAATGAGGATCAGGCTGATGCCCTGCGAGCCCGCCTGGAAGGAGCCGGGATGCGCACCCGGCTTCAACGGGAAAAGGCCCAGAAGGGAACATGGAGTTTTGTTCAGGTGTTATTTCGCGGTACGGAGGTTAAAATGACCCAGCTGCGAGAGACTCTTCCCTCTTTCGGTCTCCGTGATTCCATTATCGTTTCCAAGACGCCGGTACAGCCCCGGTAACGGTTTGTTCCAGCTATGGCGGGAAGGATTCAGGCTTGGAAAACACAGGTATGCTCAGGAGATTGCAGCATCACTCGGTACGGTCCTGTCTTTTAAAACGGCTTTCCGCCCATCATGAAAAAATTTCAATGCTCTCTCAATCACACCTGAAACCGCTCTCGCGGCTTCAGGTGAAGGGCGAAGCAGTTCTCCCTGGCGGAAGTTCCGGTTTCGGTGTAAACCCTGTGAGTCAGAGCAGGGGGTTCTGACCGACATGCTCTTTAACTCAATGAATCTGCTCCAAGGAAGGATATGATGAGCAATCCTCTCGTTCTGGTGGAAACGTCATCCGGCGATATGCTCCTTGAACTTTTTGAAGACAAGGCTCCTGCCACGGTAGCCAATTTCCTGCGCTATGTGGACGAGGAATTTTACGCTAATACCATTTTCCACCGCGTTATCAGCGACTTCATGATTCAGGGCGGAGGGCTGACAGTGCGTATGGAGGAAAAACCCACCCATGCCCCTATTCCCAACGAAGCAGGGAACGGGCTCAAAAATCTCCGCGGTACGATAGCCATGGCCCGCACTTCCGATCCTCACTCGGCCACCGCTCAGTTCTACATCAATGTTGTGGATAACCCCGAGCTTGATCATCAGGACGACAGCGCGGAAGGTTTCGGTTACTGTGTATTCGGACAGATTATTGAAGGAATGGACGTAGCGGATAAAATCCGCAAGCTTAAAACCAAGGCAGTGGGCGAACACGGCGATGTTCCTCTGGACATGGTTGTCATCACCGGCGTGAGTCGTTTTGAATAATGGAAAACGACGTATTCCGGCAGCCTGCAAAAAGGCCGCCGGATATACTCGTCGCGGAGGCATCTCCATGGATCACAGCACCGTAGGCGTTGCCATCCTCACCTGCAACGACTGGGCCCGCACCCTTTCCTGCCTTGAGGCTGTGCACCGCCAGACCATCCGTCCCCGGCGCATTGTGGTATGTGACAACGGCTCCGATAATGAAACTGCAGATCGCATCCTGGCTGGTTGGCGTGATATTGCCGGGCAGCACGGTCAGGATGGTCCGGTGGAGCTGTTCGGCGACGACAACTCCCTTTCACCTTTGGTACTGCTGCGGCGTGAGGAGAATGACGGAGCTGCGGCAGGCTTCAATACAGCGCTGCGCTTCCTCCTTTACGATCCGGAATGTCAAGCTTTCTGGCTTTTGCATAACGACGCGCTGCCTGAAGCCTATACACTGGAAGCTCTGCTCCGTCACACCGCAGAACAGGACAGACACGGAAACGAAACTCTGACACATATCGGTATTGTCGGTTCAACGCTGCTCCGTCAGGATACGGATCTTGTTCAATGTGCGGGCGGTGGAACCTGGAACCGCTGGAGAGGAACTGTTCGCCTTCTTGATGAAGGCATGGAGCGTTTTGCTCTGACAGACCGCAAGGATGTCGTGCGCAGACTGGATTTTGCCTGCGGCGCGTCCTGCCTTGTATTGCGCCCCCTTATAGAGGATATCGGCCTTTATGATGAGGCTCTGTATCTGTTTTTCGAAGACGTTGAATACGGCCTGAGAGCCAGACGAGCCGGCTGGAGTATCAACTGGGCGCCTGGCGCGCTCGTGCGCCACCACGCTCCCAACGCAGATAAACTGACGCCTGTACTCGCATTCACCGAAGATCCGGATCTGAATCGTGAAGCGGATTATACCATGCTGCGGAACCGCTTCTACCTCCTGCGCAGATATGCACCTTTCAGCCTTCCCGCCGCCTTTGCAGCGTTGCCTTTCATGCTCGGGACACGCTTCTGCCGAAATCAAAAACGACGTCTTACCCTGCTGATTCGTGCGGCCAGAGACGGTGTGACCCTGCGAATGGGACGCCCGAAAATTCCGGCTCACAGGGAACCGGCATGTTGTGATTGAACGTATCTGCAAACCATGCCCCATGTTCTGGCGCACAGGTTTCACGTCTGAAACCTGAGCTTAATGCCGCAAGTGCGGAGCGCTTCACTGATAAGGGGAACGGAGACGAGTCCCGCTCCGCTCAACTTCGAGAGGATTTTCAGAACGAAAACGCTCTAACCAAGTCAGGCATCACATGGACAGTACATTTGAAGTCTCTTATGAACAGCGGCAGGGGATAGCTACCATCCGTACCGATGTCGGCGTCATAGGCGAAATAGTCATGGACTCACGAAATGTCCCGCGGGAAAAAAGGGGCGGTAACGCCTCGGCGCTGCTTGTTGCCGCCGCGCTGACCTGTTTCTGCGGAACATTGAGGGAAGCGCTTGAAGCACGGAATATTCCATTTCACAGCATCCATGCCAGAGGAAAAGGATTGAAAAAGAGCAATCCGTCCGGAGCAGTGCGTCTGACCAGTCTGGATATTGAGGCTGCGGTGGATATTGATGATCAATATGCAGAGGCACTTGCCCACTGCATTTCTCTCGTCAAAGATTGCATGATTACAGCTTCTCTGGCAGATGGCATCAAGGTTACCCATAGCGCACGACGCCGGAAAATCTAGAACTTTTGAAGATATCTGCTGTTGCCCGTAGTTTTCCTGTCGCAATGCAGCAAAAAGATTCCAGAGAAAATTGCATGGACTCATTGTGTGGCCCATGGTACATATTACCATGAAAACATTCACAGTATTCTGGTTATAAAAAGGAGACCCGAAAATTCCGGGCCCCCTTTTTTACATGAGAAACAGGCAGTCTTGTTCGCGTGAAATCTCTTATCTGGGTTCGTCAAATCCGTACTTCTCCAGTACTGTACGGCCTGCCGGACTGAGTATGAAATCGACAAATTCCTGCGCAAGCTTCTTATGCGAAGAGGCGGAAACCACGGCAACGGGATACAAAACCGGCTCATGACCTTCCATCTTCATCACCACACGAACCTTGTCACCGGCCTGTTTGGCATCAGTGCCGTATACGAAGCCTGCATCAACTTCGCCGCGCGAAACATAATCGAGCACCTGGCGTACGCTCTGGCCAAAGATATATTTGGACTGAAGCTTTTCCCACAAACCGGCTGAGGCAAGTGAATCCCGGGTATAACGTCCGGCGGGAACGGAATCGGGATTTCCTACGGCAAGGCGCTCAAGTTTCTCCAGATCCCTTACTGAAGCAATGCTTGCCTTGCTGTCGGCCGGTACAATCATTACCAGCGAATTGCTGACGAAATCCCTGCGCGTAGAGGGATCTATCAGCTTGTCTTCCTGCGCCTTGTTCATGGTTGCCTGATCGGCGGAGGCGAACACGTCAGCAGGAGCGCCTTCCTTGATCTGCTGAAGAAGGGGATTGGATGCCGCAAAGTTGGTGGAAACCTTCACCCCGGGATGCGCTTTCTCAAAATCGCCTTTCAGTTCGGTAAAGGCATTGGTCAGACTGGCCGCGGCGGAAACAGTCAGTTCCTCGGCCAGAGCCCGGGAAGTCAGAGAGGTCAGAAGCAGACCGCACAAAACCAGCAACACTTTTTTCTTCATGTTCTTCTCCAGTGTTTCGTGTTGGGCTGAATGAGTTTTGAAGACTATAATTGAGAAAGCCATATCCGCAACACAGTCACCGCTTGCTATTCATTCGTGACGTCTTTTCGTATACTTCTTTTTATGATATATATGAAAGCCATGGACAAAATATCTCCTCCCCATTCTCTCCCCGCGTCAGCCATGCCCGACTCCTCTCTGAAAAGCGAAGCTCGCCCGGCAATGCCTCTGGCCTCGCTCCCCGGTATAGAACATCTTTCTGTCCCGGAACTGGACAAATTGGAACATGCCTTCAAGAACCGTGCTGACAAGGCCAAGCGTCCGGAACACAAAGTATCCCGCTTAAGGCTCTGGCTTCTTTTCATCCTGCTCCGGCATGCCGCTCTTCGTCTTGGCGAGGTGCTCGCGCTCGATGACGAAGCGGATATCGATCTTGGAGGAGGGATTCTTCATGTTCGTGGCCAGCATGCCCGTTCCATTCCCCTGCCACATCGCCTGCTTCCTGTTCTTCGCCGTTTTTTCAGCCAGGCACCGCTTTCATCCCAGAGAGGCACATTATGTGCGCTTGACCCGGGTTTTGTCCGGCGCAATTTCTATGCTCGCGCCAGAGAATGCGGACTTTCGCCCGCACTGGCATCCCCCAAGGCTATCCGGCAGGCCCGGGCTGTGGAACTGATTGAAGGAGGAATGCCGCTTCCTGCCGTCCAAAGCTTTCTGGGGCAACCCAGCCTGGAAAGCACCGGCGAACTCCTGGATTATGATGAGTCGGACATCAAGGCGATTACCAGTCATTATCTGCGCAAGGAGGCGAAACTGAAAACCAGCGCGCGCAATGTATTCCCCGGTGTTGTCCATACCGTGCGTCAGAGTGGTTTCATGGCCGAAGTAGGATTGCGCAGTTTCAGCAATCTTGAAATTGTAGCTGTAATCACACAGGAAAGTCTGGAAAATCTTCAGATTGCCGTGGGCAAAACTGTTATTGCCACGGTCAAGGCGCCGCTTGTGGTCATTTCCCGCGACGAACACAGCATACGAACCAGCGCACGCAACAAGTTCACCGGCATTGTCTCTGCTCTGACACGTTCAGGGATATTGTGCGAAGTAGTGGTAAACCTTCGAGAAGGGAGTCAGGTTTGCGCTCTGGTGACAACTGCCAGCGTCGACGAACTGGCACTGGCTGTCCACACTCCTGTTACAGTATTGTTCAAGGCCTTTTCCGTGGTCCTTTCTGTGGCATAATACTCTGTTCAGGCTACAGCCCTGACAGAAGATATCGTGGGAGAAGACAAGCCCCCCGCTCTCCCCGGCACGGTCCCGAGCAGAAATTCCAGAACGGACGCAGCGGGCCGCCCTCCGTACTCCTCCCGGAAGGGCAATATTTTTGCCACCCCCCCCTTCTCATACACCGCCAGCTGATCTGCGAATACTTCCACATCGGCCGGATCATGGGTTATTACCAGCGCCGGCAGTCCGGATGTTTCGAGTATTCCGCGAAGTTCCTGCCTCACTCGGCCGCGCAGCAAGGGATCCAGCGCACTGAACGGTTCATCAAGAAGCAGCAGGCGGGGACTGGCCGCGAGAGCCCGAGCCAGCGCGACTCGCTGTTTCTGCCCGCCTGAAAGAGTGGCCGGCATACGGGCTGCCAGATCGGCAATTCCCAGGAAATCCAGATGCTCCATAACCTTGCGCCGGACCTGGGAAGTCCGGAAAACTCCCGTCTTCTCCAGCCCGAACGCAACATTTGATGCCACGTCAAGATGGGGAAACAGGGCGAAATCCTGGAACATATACCCGATGCGCCGTTCACGGGCGGGCAGGTTGAGACCGCGCGACGAATCAAACAGCGTGCAGTCCATCAGGCTGATATGCCCTTCGTCGGGCGTAAGCAGCCCGGCCAGCGCGCGCAGCGTCAGCGTCTTTCCTGACCCCGAGGGACCGAACAGGACGGCACAACGGCAGTCATCCGGCAGACGCAGACATAGCTCAAGTCTGAATGCATTGGCCGCAGTTCCAAGCCGCTTTCTGATGTTCATGTCAATCATGCGCTCCGTCTCCTTCCTGCCAGCAGTTCAGCCGCCACAAGTACGGACATGCACAACAGGGAAGTTATAATTACAAGTTCCGTGGCACGAGCGTCATTACCAGCCTGGAATGCGTCATAAATCGCCAGGGCCAGGGTCTGCGTTTTGCCCGGAATATTTCCCGCAATCATGAGCGTCGCCCCGAATTCTCCCATCCCTCTGGCAAAGGCCAGCATGGTTCCGGCAAACAATCCCCGCCAGGCCAGAGGCAGAGATACCCGAAAAAAAACCGTCCATTCCGAGGCCCCCAGAGTGCGGGCTGCATCCTCAAGGCTATGATCCACACCGTCCAGAGCGGCGCGGGCAGATTTGTAAATAAGGGGGAATACCACGACAGTAGCGGCCGCCACGGCTCCCTTCCAGGAAAACATCAGATTGATGCCGTACTCCATGAGCCATGGGCCGATCAGCCCGCGTCGTCCGACGAGCAAAATCAGGTAGTATCCCAGCACAGTGGGCGGCAGAACCATGGGAAGGGTGCAAAAGGCATCCATTCCCGCGCGTAGTGCTCCTCCTCGGCGGGTGATTGCCCAGGCCAGCCCCACCCCCAGTATAAAGGAAAAAAAGGTGGCCAGCCCCGCAACGCGCAGAGACAGGAGCAGGGGGGCGGAAGGATTTATATCAAGCATGATCACCAGAGCATTTGGGGATTGAAAATATCTACCATCAGATCCCTGTTTCCGACCCACATATGCCTGAAACTGGGTCTTGCGCTGCAAATAAACTGCCTCTCGCCCTGCCCGGCTTCCGAAAGAATGTTCAAAACGAAAAAGCTCCAACAAATACGACATAGGTTGGAACACTCCTCCGGAGGAGCACATATGCCGCCAGCCGCCGCTTGCGGCAGACCACGCATGCCAGGGAGTGTCGAAATATAGGCGAACGAACACTTCAGCGCAATACAGTCACGAAAACTCTTGCATCAGTGACATAACGATATTCATCGCCGCCATCTCATGTCTCCGGGACTGACGGCGCAACACCTGCCAGCCAGACACCCGGCGTCCTGGCTTGCATTTCAGCAAGCCGGAAGTAGCTTGTGAAGAAGGTATTCACCAGCCCTCCTATATTCTCCCATGCAGGGTTCACGCCTGAAACCGACTTCAAGCGCCGCTGGCAAGCCCTGGTACGCCGGAGAAAGGGGAGGTCGCGATGGAGTTTCACTCCTCTTGCTCATGAGAACGTTTTGATGATGAAGTGCTTCCTTTCCTTAGGCGTTTTGTTATTGGAAAATATCTGCCAGCCGGGTCCTGTGTTCCGGCCCGCAGGGTTCACGCCTCCATCGGAGCGGCGGAGTCTCGCTCCGTTCAACTCCGGGAACATTTTCGATTTGAAAATGCTCGAATAATTAATATCACGTCAGAATCATATTCATTCCGTAAAATCTCTTTTTCGCATCACGAAAGACATTCATTAAAATAATATTCCCCGAAAAAACTCTCGGGGAATATTTTCCATGTACGGAATATGGTTTTGTATCCGGCAGATACATCAAGAAGAACTTTCAGCGCTCAATCTTTCCCTGTTCTTCAAGTTGCTTCAGATATTTTTCTCTGCATTCATAGCTGCAGAAATGATGAACAACTTCACCATTACGCACAGTGATGCTGCTGTCTTTTTCCACATATGCACCGCAGACAGGATCTTTAACCATTTCGCCGGATGCCACACGACTTTCCTGAGCCTTGGTCGACTTTTCCTCTTTCTTCTTTCTGTCGTTCATGAACATGCGATACAACGCGTAGGCGACCAGCGCAAAAATGACCACCTTGAAAATCATGCGGGACTCCTTTGGGAGACTCTTTACTGGTATATTCTGTCTTCTTCCACCCGATGGGGCAGATCTGCCAGCAGGGCGCAGACGGTGCGTCCGTCAGGAAGAATAAGCCCGGGAGCGATTTCATGCAAGGGCATCAGCACGAACGCACGTTCATGCAGGCGAGGATGAGGGAGAACCAGCTCCGGCTCGCTGGAAATATGCACTGCCTCTTTTCCAAAAAGCAAAAGATCAATATCAATGACGCGCGGTCCGAACCGGTCAAACGGATCTCGTATACGCCCCATGCGCTCTTCCAGCATGAGCAATTCCCCCAGCAAAGCCTGGGGCGTCCATATTGTCTCGCACAGCAGTCTTGCAACAGCATTGCAGAACCATGGCTGCTCCTTCCTGCCCTGTGGCTCAGTATGAAAGACAGATGAAACGGCATCGACCCGGATGCCCGGCAATAAGGCGATCTGCTCCACCGCGCGGCTCAGATATGCCGCAGAATCTCCCATATTGGAACCAAGTCCGATATATGCCTCAGTCATATGCTTCCTGCCGGAACCCGGCAACGAAAAAAGGACATTCCATGACAATACCTGCATAAATTTTCGTAAACGGTGATGATAGTCTCGCTCCTGTCGGCCTGTCAAACAGATGCATGTCCCGTCAGGAGAATATTTCGAAAAGACTCTGTTCAAGTTTACGCTTGACAAAGAGAAGTATGCTCCTTTAACCGCCGTAGGAGCGAGCGTCAGGGAGCTTTGAAGGCGTCCCCCGCCGCATGGCAATGCGGCATGGAGGGGGCGAGGAGCGGCCGAATGTCTCGCGAAGCGCGGTCGATAACGGCGAAGCCGCGCGAGACGAAGCGTTGTCAGCCGTTGCCGGAGGGAGCCTTTCACCGCGCTGGAAGTGCGGCCGCCTTCACGGCAGCGAATGTTCCGCTGAAACAGAGGTGGATGAACGACTTCTGATTGCTGTATCAGCCGGAAATTTAATACAGCCTTCGAAAAATCGATTCACAGACATGCGGCGGGGTAGTCGCCTCCGCGCCGGGAATACATTCCGCCGAAGACTGAAGGCAAAACAGCCTCAAAAATTTCAAAATATTCCATGACACACGCTTCTGTCCTGCTGAAGGAACGCCTTGTATGCAAAGTTTGTCTTGACAAGCTAACCTCGTTGATTCATGAAAAAAAATTCAGGTCGAAAGCTGAGGCTCTCACCGGGCATTACCGCCGCAAGAGGGGGAAAATTATGCGCAAGCATTTTCTTTTTGCGCTGCTGGCAGTTCTGTTCACCGTGCTTCCTGCACGGGTAAAACGCAACCTTGTCGCCTCCGATGCCGTCCGGCATCGTATGGATGGAGCTTTCAATGTCCACTTCTAACGACCCCATTGACACCGAACAGGCTCCGGCCATCATCGTCACCGAAGGCCCGGCCATGCCCAACCCGCGAGAGAAGTCTCTTCTCAACGCCTGGAGCCTTTCCTTTCTCGCCGCAGTTCTGACTCTGGCAGGTCTGTGTTTCTATAAGCCCGATCCCTACTGGGAAGTGATGAAATTTGTGCCTGACGGCCTGCTGGTTACCTTTCAGATCACCATCATCTCCCTTTGTTTTGTCATTCCCATCGGGCTGTTCACCGGGCTTGGCAAGCTTTCCCGCTGCAGACCGATCAACCTGCTGGCCTCCACCTATGTGGAGATTATTCGAGGCATCCCGCTGCTGATGCAGCTTTTTTATATTTATTACGCACTCGGCAGCATGCTCAAGGTCTCCCCCACCGTAGCAGCAGTTGCCGCGCTCAGCATCTGCTACGGTGCTTATATGGGGGAAGTGTTCCGCGCGGGAATCCTTTCCGTCCCCAAGGGCCAGAGTGAAGCCGCCCGTTCGCTGGGTTTCAACCGTTTCCAGACAATGACACTCGTTATTCTGCCTCAGGCTCTGCGTACCATCATTCCCCCCGTGGGCAACGAAAGTATCGCCCTGCTCAAGGACACTTCCCTGGTTTCAGTCATTGCTGTGGCCGATGTGCTTCGACGCGGCCGCGAATATGCGTCACAGACCTTTGAATACTTTGAAACCTACACCGTTATCGCTCTGGTGTATCTCATTATCACACTTTTGCTTTCCAAAGTGCTGAGCATGGTGGAAGGGAGACTGTCGCGCTATGAGCATCACCGCTGAAAACAATTCCGGCAAGCCTGTCATCTCCATCCGCAACGTGTGGAAATTTTTCGGACAGCTGGCTGCGCTGAAGGATATTTGTCTTGATATCATGCCCGGAGAAAAAGTTGTCATTATCGGCCCCTCCGGCTCAGGCAAGTCTACCTGCCTGCGCACCATCAATCGCCTTGAAAACGTGGACAAGGGAACGATTTATGTAGAAGGCCAGGACATCACAAGCAGCGAACACGATATCAACGCCATGCGCCAGAATCTTGGCATGGTGTTTCAGAGCTTCAATCTTTTCCCGCATATGACGGTTCTGCGCAATCTGACCGTCGCGCCCATGAAGCTGCGAGGCCTTTCCAGGGCTGATGCCGAAGAACGTGCCCTTCTTCTCCTCAAAAAGGTGGGACTGGCCGACAAGGTCAATGTCTACCCGAATACGCTTTCCGGCGGACAGCAGCAGCGTGTGGCCATTGCCCGGGCTCTGGCCATGCAGCCGCACATCATGCTGTTTGACGAGCCTACGTCAGCCCTCGATCCTGAAATGATCGGCGAAGTGCTGGACGTCATGGTTTCGCTTGCCCAGGAGGGCATGACCATGGTCTGTGTAACCCATGAAATGGGCTTTGCCCGTGAAGTTGCAGATCGAGTCATTTTCATGGATCAGGGAGCTATTCTGGAACAGGGGTCTCCCGATCAGCTTTTCAATCACCCGAAAAACCCACGACTCCAACAGTTTTTGAATCAGATACTGTAATATCTTTCTCCATTGCTTCACACTGCCTCAGGAAAGCCGGCGTTCCAGCGAACGTCGGCTTTCAGTTTTTCAGACAGTTCTTGCCGCAGATTGACTGGTTTCACGTCTGAGAGTGAGGAGCGGGAGCAAGCTGCAGCTACTCTCATGCCCTTGCCCTCTTCTCCTGTGGAGAATATACTGCGTCCAATTCCTGATTATTTTCGTTTCTGAGGTACAAGCAATGGCCCATCACCATAATAATTCCGCCTATGGCCGCCTGACCGACCGCCTCAACCGCTTCCCTCAGGGCGCGCCTGCCTCCGACATGCTGTTCGGTATTCTCAAGATATTGTTTTCCGAAAAGGAGGCCGGGCTGGTAGCGCAGCTTCCCATCAAGCCATTTACCGCACAGACGGCCGCAGCGGCATGGAAGCTGCCTCTCGCGCAGGCGAGGAATATTCTGGACGAGCTGGCCGGGCGCGCCGTTCTGCTGGATATGGACATTCGCGGAGAGCAGACCTACTGTCTTCCCCCGCCCATGGCGGGCTTTTTCGAGTTTGCCCTTATGCGTGTGCGGGATGACATTGACCAGAAAGCCCTCAGCGAACTGTATCATCAATATATCAATGTTGAAGAAGACTTCATGCGCGATCTCTTTGTGCAGGGAGAAACCGGTCTCGGGCGTGTCTTCGTCAGAGAAGACGTGCTGGGAGATCCCTATCGGCTGGAAATTCTCGACTATGAACGCGCCACACATATCATTGACACCTCAAAAGAAATTGGCATCAGCATGTGCTACTGCCGCCATAAAAAGTGGCATATGGGAACAAATTGCGATGCCCCCATGGATATCTGCATGACCTTCAATACTGCGGCGCATTCCCTGATCAAACACGGTCACGCCCGTTCCGTCAGCAAGGAAGAATGCGTCGATCTGCTGCATCAGGCATATGATCATGGCCTGGTGCAGTTTGGCGAGAACAATCGGGAAGGCGTCAACTTCATCTGCAACTGCTGCGGCTGCTGCTGTGAGGCGTTGCTGGCCGTGCAGCGTTTCGGCATTACCCAGAGCATCCATTCAAATTTCATCATCAGATTGGATGAGGAGAGTTGCATCGGCTGCGGAAAGTGCCTCAAGTCATGTCCGGTCAAAGCCCTGCACGAACCGGAAGAGAGCCGGATACATACCCCCCATGAGGCTGGAAAACCCCTCCGCCATATTCCCGAACTGAACAGGGATATCTGCCTCGGCTGCGGGGTCTGCGTCAACGGATGCCCGACCAGGAGCCTCACTCTCGAACCTCGCCCCGATCGCACCATCACCCCGCTCAACACGACGCACCGGGTGGTACTTATGGCGGCGGAACGTGGAAACCTTCAGGATCTCATCTTCGACAATCAGGTCATGTTCAGCCACCGGCTGATGGCCGGTGTATTGGGAGCAATACTCAAGCTGCCGCCTGTGGCACGGAATCTGGCCCGTAAGCAGCTCCGATCCCGTTACGTGGAAAAGCTGATGGAAAAAATGTAACTCAGCGCGCAAGGAAAGCAGAGACGAGTCGTCCCGCTCCGACCGACTCAGGGAGCATTTTTATCTTGAACATGCCCTGAGCATTCCGCCATTACACATATCTCATCTGGGGAAGCTCATGCCTGATTTTCCCGTCGCCCTGCGCTCCTGCGCCGACTATGGCGAAGCTCCGCTTGTTTCCCGCGTGGGTGAAGCGCTGGACGCCTGTGGCTGGTCACCCGCACGGGGTGACAGGGTTCTGCTGAAGCCCAATCTCATTCGGGCCGTGCCTCTGGCCTGTACGCATCCACTTGTAATAAAGGGAGCCGCAACATGGCTGCTGGATCGAGGTGTTCATGTCACAGTTGCTGACTCGCCGGGCTTCGGCACAGCAAAAGGCGTCGCTCGTGCCATCGGCCTTGAAGATGCCCTGCGCCCTCTCGGTCTGGAAATTTGCGAAATGGATAATCCCGTACCCATAGCTGTAGGCGAAAAAAGAAACAGAGTCCCGAAATGGGGAGTATCCCGTCTGGCTCTGGAAAGCGACGCACTGCTTTCTCTCCCCAAGGTCAAGGCACATGGCATGATGCGTCTGAGCCTTGCGGTCAAGAATCTGTTCGGAACGGTACGCGGCCTGCGCAAGGCATGGGCGCATACGCTGGAAGGCGAAAATGTTGTCGCCTTTGCCGCGTGCATCCTTGAACTCTATCGGGCACTTCCTCCTTCCGCAGCTCTTCTGGACGGCGTGACAGCCATGCATGTCACCGGTCCGGTTCGGGGCAAACCCTATCCGTTGGGACTTCTTGCCGCATCGCCCGACGCCATGGCGGCAGACAGCGCCATATACCACCTGTTCGGCGTTTCCCCCGATCAGGTTCCTTTATGGGATATAGCGCAAAAAAGAGGATTGCCGCAGGCTTTTCCTGAGCACTTGTCTTATCCTCTTTCTCCTCCCTCTGCGTTTTCGCATCCAGACTTTTTACTGCCGGGGAGGCTGAACGACGTTTCCTTCCGCCCTCATCGACTCTTCTTCAGCCTCTGCCGGCGCGCATGGTATGCCCTGACGAACTGACTGCGCGCGCCCCGTATATCAACCTTGTCCGTACGTCATCATCCAGGTATAAAAAGACATGCGCCGTCCCTTCCTCTCTCTTTTTCCTTTTTCAGACACCAGATTGTCTGCTGTCTTCTGTCTGGTCTTTCTGCTGCTGGCAAGCGGATGCAGCCTTTTTTCCCGTGCGGCGGGCACACAACAGGCCCAGGAAAATGAAGATGCCCTGTTTGCCGGTGACCCCGTGCCGTATTCCGTCACTTTTCGTGTCATCCGTCAGAACAAGCGACAAGCTTCAGACAGTACATCTGCCCCTGCAGATGACTCGCGCCGGAAAGGAGAAGCAGGAAAAAATGATGTCGCCGCCGATGGCGTTCCGGATGTTTATGACGATGAAATCCTTTCTCTCATGCGCTCCAACAGCATGCTTGAACAACTCAAGGCCCAGCCTCCCGACAGTCTGCTTGGACTGGAACGCCGGGCGCGCTCTGATCGCGATGTGGCGCTCAAGGTCCTCCATTCATTCGGCTTCTATGACGGAAGGGCTCGATACCGTCTGGACAGGGAGAGTTCCCCCGTCAAAGTGGTTTTTGATCTTATTCCCGGTATGCGTTATACAGTAGGTACTCTGAACATTACCTACGATCCCGCCCCGGTGATACCGGATGCATTCCGGAACCGGACTTTTACCACGGGCTTCCTCTGGAAAGAGGAACATAAGCTGCCTCCGCCCTCCTTTCCCTCACGCATACGGGGGCTGGAAGAAGGCATGCCCGTTTCCGCAGGAACCATTCTGGATGCAGTGGAAAACTGGCCGACCCGTTTCAGAAACTATGGTTACCCCTTCGCCAGGGTCAGTTCCAGCCGCTACTTCCTGGACAAAGAGCATCGTTCGCTGAACATTCAGGCAAAACTGGAGCCCGGACCGGCAGCAACAATGGGAAGCGTGCGCTTTTCCGGATTGGAAAGCGTGGGAGAGGAATACCTGCGCCGCCTTGTCCCCTGGAAGCCTGGCATGCCCTGGAGTGATCGCATGCTGGAACGTTACCGCACCTCCCTGTTGGAAACCGGCCTGTTCCGTTCCGTCGACTTGCGTCCTCTGCGTCTGGACGAGCTGGAATATACCGCCAGGGAAAACAGCAGTCATGAAACCACCGCATCTTCCCCCTCTCCCGATTCCGCTCTTCTTCCCCCTGCGTCGCCTTCCTCTCCCTCCGATGCGCCTCTTGAACTTCCTGTGGCCGTCGATCTCGGTGAAATGGCCTTCCGTACCGTGGGCGCGAGCCTGCGGTACAGTACGGACAAGGGCATGGGCGTACAGGGTTCATGGGAACACCGCAATTTTTTTGGAAACGGGGAAAAACTGACTATTGCCGGTACTGTGGCTGAAGATGAGCAGGGTGTGAAGCTGGATTTCAAAAAACCCGCCTTTCTCCGTGCGGATCAAAACCTGCTTGCGGGCGGCTACGCCGGACGCAAGGTCACAGACGCCTATACCGCGCGCGAGGCAAGCATATCAGCCGGCCTGGAACGCAAACTCGCTCCGTTCTGGTGGGGAAGCGCCAGAGGAGGATTCGTACAGGGTGAAATCGACGAAGGCTACGGCACGGAAGAATATGATTACGCCTTCATGGAGTTCGGTATCAGACGCGATACCCGGAACAATCCCATGAACCCCACGCGCGGGTCGAGACTCGTCCTTACCCTGACGCCATATGAAGGCCGTTATATGTCGGAAGCATTCAGCGCATTTATGCCGCGCGTCGATTTTTCCACCTATTACAGGCCGTTCCGTTCCGACTGGCTGGTCCTGGCAGCGCGGGTGGCGGCAGGGGGCATGTTCGGAGCACGCTCCACCGAGATCCCGGCTACCCTGCGCTACTATGTCGGGGGAGGAGGATCGGTGAGGGGGTATGCCTATCAGGCCATCGGCCCGCGCAACTCTCGCAACGACCCGGCAGGAGGGACTTCCTTTCAGGAGGTCAATCTGGAAATGCGTTTCAAGGTAACTGAACACATCGGAATCGTTCCCTTTCTTGATGGAGGCATGGTCTATGAAAGCGCCCAGCCCGACTGGGGAAGGGATATGGACTGGGGAGCAGGCATCGGCCTGCGATACTTCACGCCGGTCGGCCCTCTGCGGCTGGATTTCGGCGTGCCGCTCGACAAAATCTCCGGGGAAAAGAACTACCAGATATATATCAGCCTGGGACAATCCTTCTAGGCATAACGGGAGCATGACCCATGTCTGCTGAAGAACGCCCGGACGAAGAACGCCGGACACAGAAAAAAAAAGACAGCCCCCGCCGCATCCGGCGGCTGCTCCTCCGTCTGCTGACGATAATCCTGACGCTGACGCTGCTTCCCGTTCTGCTTTTTGCCTCGGCCTGTATGCTTTCCCGCACAGACCAGGGAGAACGATGGATTCTCACTCATCTGAACCGTACCCTGCAAACGGCCCTTGTTCCTGTGGGGCTCTCGCTCCGTCTGGAAGCTCTGCACAGTAACCTTCCCTTTGCCCTCAGCGTAAACGGCATCGAATTGAGCGATGCACACGGCATATGGTTCCGGGGTGAACGTCTCTCTCTGGCAGTAAACTGGCGTGCGCTGGTGAAACACGGCATCGAGCTCTCCGATCTCTGTCTGGAGTCCCCGGCGCTTCTGCGCATGCCCGAACTTCAGTCTGCTTCCGATCCGGAGCCCGCATCGTCTTCTTTCTCTCTGACGCCGTATAATCTTTTTCAGTTTTTTCCCGCCTGGCTGGCTGCTCTGACCCCCGAACTCAGGCTTGATCGTCTTGTTGTGAACGGACTGGAACTGGCTCCCGGCATCGCAGGCGACCTCATGCTCATTGACCTGACAGCCTCGGCCAGTCTTTCTCCCACACAGCTTGCAACGCAAGCGGCTCTCAGCCGCAGGGAAACACACGGCGGGCCAGTCGGTGAAACGCTGATTCTCGCACTCAGCCTGACACACGACGCTGTCCTGGGGCTGCATCTCACCGCGGATGCAGGTCCTTCCGGCATCATGGCCCGAATTCTTCCTCCGGATCTGGCAAAGCGGCCCGAAATACGGGTCAGTCTGAAGGGACATGCGCCCCTTGATCAGTGGAAAGGAAGTTTCGGCATCGTCCTCGACGATTCAGGCGAAAACCTTTCAACCGATACGGGAGCCAATTCCCCCGATACGGCGTCGATTCCTGAAACCGATTCCATGACGGGAGATGACAGTGAGGAAGCAGCGGAACTGCGGGAACGGAACAGCATTCCCCCCTCGCCTTCAGTCGAAACCATGACAAATATCCCAGACGCCCGGCGTATAGCCGCCCTGACCGGGCAGGTATCCTTCGCTCTGCCTCCGCAAGGGGAAATTACGGATACGCCCTGGCTGCCCCATGATATCGTCCTGAATCTCACGGTGGAAAGCGGGCAGGCGGCGGAAGGGCTGGCACTCATGCCGGGCCTGACTCAGGGTGACGTATCCGCCGAAGTTTCCCTGCGGACAACTCTTGAACAGAAGAAAGCCGGACTCACTCTGGATACCCGCGCAGATATCTCTGCCCGCGTGGAACAAACCCGCTGGGAAGACGCCCGGCTTGCCGTACTGCTGGGAAATACCCTGAATGCCGCTCTCTCGCTCAGGGCCGACTACACACCGGAAGGGATGAAACTGGAGTTGCCTGCGCTGTCCCTTGAGGCGGGAATATTCTTTGCCAAGGGCAGGGGAGTCTTCTCCGTGCCTTCCCTCTCTGGGAGGGACACCGACTTCCCCATGGGAGACAAGGACAAAACCGGAGCGGCCTCGCCTGCAGAGGCACACATTGACGCCGAACTCCACGCCGTCGCCCGTCCCGGCAGGGAACTCGCCGCCATGTTTGTCCCCGAGACCGGGCAGAGCCTGACCCTAGAAGGACCGGCGCGGTTGGACGCGATGATTTCCGGGCCGCCCCTGTCACCCACCGCGCGTGTGGATCTGACGTGTCCCGGCCTGACGATGGACGGAAAAATACTGCGGAATATTTTTCTTCACGCGCGCCTGGACAATCTGAAAGACGAATCCTCAGACATCGCTCTGACCGGAGGTCTCGAGGCCGGTCTCTCCCTGCGGGGAGAAAGTATCGACCTGAAAACAGACTGGGACATCCGGCGCGGCCGTACAGGTACGCTGGACGCTGCGCTGCGCAATGCATCCATGCGCGGGGGGGGGATCCAGGCGGACGGAGGATTCACTATCCGGCTGGAGGAAGGAAAGACCCCGTGTCTGGACGGAGGACTACTGGCCGAAGTGCAGGACTGGAAACACCTCTCCGCTCTGACGGGACGCACGCTGAACGGTTCCCGTACCCGTTTTGAGCTGACCTTGAAACATGAAGGAGAAAAACAGTTCGCCCTTCTCAAGGGAGGAGCGGCATCCTTTTCCCTGGATGGTACAGCGAACGAAGAGAATACGGCTCTGGCACTGTCCGGACTGCATGTCAGCCTTGATGCCCGGGATATATGGAATGCAACGACACTCGATGCATCTGCAAATGTCTCCGGTCTGGACGCCGGCGGCATCGTGCTGAAGGACATTTCAAGCGGAATCCGCGGCTCTCTGTCCGGACCTCTGGCTTTGACGGCCAGTACGGAAGGCGGCGTCAAAACCCGTATTGACGCAACATGGAATCCAGGCATGGTAGCACTGAAGGAGTTTTCCGTCGAACCCGGTCCTGTCCGGAACGGTGGAAAAGTGCCGAGGAGGAAAAAACTGCCATCGAGTCTGCCTGGCATTGTGCTTCTTTCCCCCGGAAAACTGACCTACTCCGCCTCCTCCTTCTCCACTCCCGGCCTGGATTTCCGGTTGCCGCCAGAAGGAAAACTGACCCTCAGGGGAACCTATGATCCCGCCCGGATCAATCTTGACATGGATCTGAAGGGACTGCAGTTCGCCCCGCTGCGCATGTTTGTCCGTTCTCTGCCAGACGGAAATCTCAGCGCCGCTCTGAATCTGCGAGGCACCCTTGACCGTCCGGCGGGAACGCTGCGGGCCGAGGTGCGCGATGTGCGTTTTCCGGGCAGTGAACTTGTCCCCCTGGCATGTGATCTCAACGCGGAGCTGAAACATCCCGGCGGACAAAGTGTGCTGGACGCAAAACTGGAAGTCCCCGTCACTTCCCTGGTTCTCCTGGGTGCTCGTCAGGGCTGGGCCAGAGTGAGACTCCCGCTCGAACACTCCGGCAGTACCCTGCTTCCCGCCCGGAACAGAAGCATGACCGCCTCTCTGCGCTGGGACGGAGTGGTTTCCCCTCTGTGGGCATATCTGCCTATTGCGGACCGCCGTATGGCTGGCGGCCTCCACCTGGCTGCGGATATCAGCGGTACGCTTTCCCAGCCGAAAATCGACGCAAATGTGGAACTCAGCAACGCGGCCTTTGAGGATCTCGCCCTCGGCATCCTGCTCAAGAATATCAACGCCAGGGCCGCCTATACAGATCAGGGCGGAGGAACGAAAAGGGACGCCGGGCGTCAGGCTTCCCTTGCACTGTCCGGTGAAGATGGCCAGGGTGGCACGATCAGGCTCGATGGCAGCCTAGATCTGACCGCACGCTCCATGCAGGCGTCATTGAACATGAACAAACTCAAGCCCCTGCGCCGTCAGGATCTGCGTATCAGCCTCTCCGGAGACGGCCTCGTCATGGGGACGCTGGAAGCGCCTTTTGTCAACGCCAACATCACGGTAAACGAAGGGGAATTCTCGCTGGCCCATCTGCCTTCCGGCGGCATCAGGGAACTGCCGATATCCAGTGGAGAGGAAACCGAGACACCTCCGCCCAGGGGGGTTCTCAGCGTGCGCATAGACGTGCCGCGCCGCTTTTTCGTGCGCGGACGGGGATTGGAAAGCGAATGGAAGGGGAATCTGCATATCGGCGGCCCGCTCAACGCTCCGGGCATCCTCGGTTCCATTGATGTGGTACGCGGCGATTTCGAACTGCTCAACCGGGATTTTACCTTTTCCAAAGGCAGCATTCAGTTTGCCGGGTCCCAAAAGGTTGACCCGCGTCTGGATATCGTCATGACCTATACGACTTCAGCCATTGTGGCCGAGGCTATTGTAGGCGGTTCTGCCTCTCGTCCGAGCTTCAGGCTCGCGAGCCAGCCCTCCCTGCCCGAGGATGAAATCATCTCGCAAATCATGTTCGGCAAGTATGCGCGAAGTCTGGGGCGCTTTGAGGCCATCCAGCTTGCGGGCGGTGTTGCCGCGCTTGCGGGGATAGGCAACGGAGGGCTGGGCGTACTCAGCTCTACACGGGAGGCTCTGGGAGTCGACATGCTCCGTCTCAATTCCTCCTCAAATTCGGACTCAGATCAGAATGAAGAAGAAGCTCTCACGAGCACAACACTGGAAATGGGAAAATATATCAACGACAAGGTATATGTCGGCATAGAACAGGGGATGAAATCCGACAGTACCGGAGCGCTTGTGGAAATAGAATTGACGCCTGAAATAAGTCTGGAAGCAAAAACCAACAGTGAAAGAACTGAGGCGGCTATCCAGTGGCAGCACAACTACTAGAGCAGCTTCACCAAGGAGCGGAACTTCGCCGCAGGGTCCTCCAGCCCTCCCCGGCCAGCTCGCCGCGTTTCACCTGCAGCTCATCCGGTTCTGGCATGAAACCCGCGGTTGCGGCGGCACAACTGCCACCAGTGAGTCGGAACCACACTTTCGACGAAACGATCTTGATATTGAATAAGCAGTATTCAATATTATCAGGGAGTATTTTCATAGGGGATTCAGGCATCGCATCCCCCGAAGGGGGGCAAAAAAATGTAGAACAAGTCAGACGAAAACACGTTAACTTATGGCAGATGAAAACATTCAGACTCAGACAGCAATCATGAGGCTCCCATGAACGGAACCCCCCGGCACAAGACCCTGAACCGACTGAGCGCGGGCTTCCGCCGATTCAGACGGCACTGGTACTGTGAAGAACATAATATTTATGAAGATCTGCTGGAGGGACAATCGCCGCATGCTCTGGTCATAGCATGCAGCGATTCCCGCGTAGATCCGGCATTGATTCTCGACTGCCGCCCCGGAGATCTTTTTGTCATCCGCAATGTGGCAAATCTGGTTCCTCCTTATAGTCCGGACAGCGGTCATCACGGGGTCAGTGCAGCTCTGGAGTATGCCGTCCGCCATCTGCGAGTGGACACCATTATTGTCATGGGACATTCTCACTGCGGAGGCATCGCTCATCTGATGACCGATGCCGGCAAGGATAAAAACGAATTTCTCAGTATCTGGATGCGTGTTGCCCAGGATGCCCGGGCCCAAGCTGACGCACGATGTCCCGACGCTTCCGCCGAACAGAGGGAACGCGCATGCGAACAGTGGGCCATCCGTCTTTCTCTGCGCAACCTGCGCAGTTTTCCATGGATACGCACGGCTGAAATCAGAGGAGAACTTGGTATTCATGGATGGTATTTCGATCTGGCCAGCGGTACACTGCTGCAGTTCGATGAAGGCAGCGAACTGTTCATTCCCCTTGGCGACAGCTATGCGAATGAAGCAAGCGAAACGGAGACGGCAGAATAACACTCCTGCGGCGGATTCCCGCCACGCAAATGGAACAGCGTATGACCATGCATCCTGAAGATTTTGATTTTCCACTCACCGTTCGTTACGGAGAAATCGGCTTTGACGGTGTTGCAACCCTTCCTTCTCTGGCCAACTGGCTTCAGGAAGCGGCGGGACAGAGCGCCAGTTCTCTCGGCTTCGGCGAGGAAACCCTGGCCCCACTCGGGCTGAGCTGGATACTGGCCCGACTCGCTCTGCGCATCATCCGCCTCCCCCATGCAGGAGAACAGCTCCGCGTCCGCACCTGGCCCTCTGCGCTCGATCGCTTCGGACATCGCGGCTATGAAGTCTATGATGCCCGGGAGCATCTGATAGTCACAGGAACCAGCGCATGGACAATCATGAACCTGAATGAGCGCAGGCTTGCTCCCATTCCCATGGAGCTGGCCGAAGTCTACCCGCAGAAACCGCGCCCCTGTCTCCCCTTCTGTTGTCGCACCCTGCCCCGGATGGCCGGAGAAATCAGCGCACAAGGCACCCTCCTGCGGGTCCGACGGGATGATCTGGATATCAACGGCCATGTCAACAATGCGCGTTATCTGGCCTGGCTCATGGAACCTCTTCCCGCTCCCCCCGCCGATTCCGGCAATCATCTGATCCCCGCCATGCTCGACGTCAGCTTCCGAGCCGAATGTTTCCCTGGTGACGAGCTGAACAGCCTATGCGCGCCCGCACCAGTATCTGACAGCATGCATGAACTTATCCGGCAGGAACACCATCTCTTTCCCCACCGACAATCAGACGGATACGCCATACTGCACGCCATCCACCGCAGGCAGGGCGGCAAGACTGAAGAAAGCTGCCGTGCTCTTTCCCTATGGAAAAAAAGTCCGCTGAACGCATAGCGCGGCCTCAGAGTACTACGGCAAACAGCTTTCTCAGAGTACTACGGCAAACAGCTTTCATTGCTGTACGACAAATTCAGCAATATCAGACGGATTATACTGATAGGAAACAGGATCACTTCGGGACACACGGCAGAATCTCTTTAAAGCAGTATGATATTCCATCAAACGATCTGATAGTGGAAAGTCTGCTGGTGAAGCTCTCCATCCATACCTTTGCCACACACAGTGAACAGGAAGTGGCCGGGTAAGCAGAAGCCATGGAACAGGTTTTCCAGTCTTGGGTACATATCTCATTGACGGAAAATTATATCCACCTGCTTCACCGGGATTTGCTCCGTCACAGCGACAAAGACAAACGCCATTGGTGGGTCAGTATAACAATACTCCCAACCGTGGTCACTTTTGCCGCTCAGGAGCGACAGACAGGCGTCGTCTTTGAATCGGGCTTTGCACCATTGTAATACAATAAATTAAATCAATTATAAGATTGGATTGATGATTTGAAGCTTTCTCCAAGCATAATTACCATCCTTGTTTGTGTATATACCAAAATCAGTATCTTCACAATCTTTAGATTTATCAATGGTAATATTAGCTTTATATTTTCCATATATGCTATATATGTTATGCAACAGTTTTGTAAAGTGAAAATACTTCGAAAGTTCACCGGAAAAATAGCTATCTGCTTTTATAAAAAATGTTTTCGCTTCCTTATGATTCAAGGAAAGAATATTGTTTGCCATAATACTTCCTTAGAAGAAATTTCTGACTTTACCTACCTGGGTAATAAATAGAAGACCTAACTTTCCTGATAGGCGCGCTCAATCAGGGGCTTGGCTTTGGTTAAATCGTCCATGGTGCGCAGGGAAAGTTCCAGATCGCCTGTTCCCCAGTGGCCTTTATCGCGCACATTGCGGCTGAAATTCCTTTCCAGTGTCACGTTGTCCGGGTCAAGGTGAAGCCAGAGCTTGAACCAGCCATGCATGGGACAGAGACAGACAAAGTTTTTCAGGCGAGTAAAGGCGACATACAGTTGCAATTCCTTTACATTGATATCGTCACCCAGGGAAAAGATGAAGCTGCACAGTTCCTCGTACAGGATACGCTGCTCATCGGGCATGGCGGCAAGCTGGTCAGCTACGCTGCTTCTGCTTTCAAGAGAAGATTCCGAATCGACGGGAACGGGTTCCGCAGAGGCGGTTCCCTGCGGGAGTCCGCCCGGCTCACTGGTGGACGGAGTGGCCTGCGCCGGATTTATCCATTCCAGCATCAGCAGACTGTCCCCAAAGTATTGATAGCGGATCAATTCAATATTGCGCCCGATCTGCGCCACGGCGTGTTCGTCAAATTTGGTAAAGTCTCCGGCGATGCACAGCACGCGCGTGCCGCTCCATTCTATGGCATCGGCAATTTCCCGGCCGAAACGATCCAGAACCAGCAATTTGAATTCCGCCCGGTGGTCAAGCAGCCAGTCCAGATAATAGAGGCCCTGGTTGATGACATTTTCATTTTTGTGGCGTTTATATTCCAGAATGACCGGGCAATTGTTTTCATCCAGCCCAAGGGAATCTATGCGGCCGCCATGAATTCTGCCCGTGCTGTATTCACTGGCGACAAAGCGTATGCCAAGAAAACACTCCATGTGCTTCTGCATAAGGTTATGCAATTCTCTTTCAAGCGGGGCCGTATGGCTTGGCAGAGGATGTGCATCATCGGCTGAAAACTGAAACAGTTTAATATCGCTCATGAAATATCCTGCCTTGGATCCATGTTTTGTTTACCGGATACCTGCCGTAACCAGATTACATGCTTCCGTTGTTCTGTAGAGTGTCTCTCGCAGAACCATGCGTCCCCAACTCCCCCCGAAACGCCCTGGCCAGAATGGCCTTTTTCATCAGGTCGATCTGGCTCAGAGCATTTTCGGCGGCTTCTCGGATGTGCCGTTCCTTCGCAAGAAGATTATCAAGGATGCGGACAATTTCCTGTTGCTCTTTCTTGTCAGGGAGCCAAATATCAACGGAACATATTTCTTTTGAGTTGATATTATGGATTCCAGCTGAAGACTTTGCCTTGGCAAAAAGTTGATTTCTAGCTAAGGAAGAATTCAGAAAGCCCAAAAGATATTTTGGATTGATTGTTGGATTAGGGCGAAGGCGGATTAGAAAAGAGGCATAAGCCTTTCCGACTATTGCCTCATCCACAAGAGCGCACTTGCCAACCAGTTCCCTGCTTCCATTTGAACGAATCATAAGGATATCATTTCGCTCAACAAGATCATAATCAGAAGATTTTGAGGACTTTAAAAATTTAAGATCTTCTAAATCAACGCTACTACCAGTAATATTAGGGATGCGTATCACTGGCAATCCAGTATATGTGTAATCACTTTTTTCAGAAGTACCGTATTTTATATCAGAAAGAATGTCTTTGATTTTTACTGCATTGTTCTCTTTTTTAATGCCTCGTATCTCCCTCCACTTTGCTGTCAACTCCCCCGTAAACGCCTTGTGCAGGATAGCGGCCTTGCGAATCTCAAAGCCATCAAGCACGGCTTCGGCTTTTGCCTTGGCGTCGTCCAGCTTGGCAAAGAAGGATTCAATGCGGTCAACGATGCGTTGCTGCTCGTCGAGAGGAGGAAGTGGAAATACGATCTTTTCCAGATCTGTTTTCCTTATTGCAGGTACCGTTGTTGCATTTGTATACTTATACAAATCAATACCTAATGACCAGTAATAAACATACTTATATGTTGTTTTTTGAGGAACAAAAGCCATCAAATTATTATCTATACAACATTTTTTTTCATTAATACTTCTTCTGTTTAAACGAATTGCTTCACCAATTTTTGCAAATATAATTGAATGCTCAGGGATAATACTTGACTTTATACTTTTTTGAGTTTCTTCGCTAATACTGTGTTCTATGTCGTAAAGATAGCCTTTATTATCAGAAAATTTTAAGCTCCCAACTTTATAGA